>Ga0181592_10000799_pt1 | contig 25043 bp, 23 predicted proteins | sample 071ome_20_FD_133755 | JGI IMG/M metagenome (GOLD analysis project Ga0181592, IMG submission 133755) | Coastal salt marsh microbial communities from the Groves Creek Marsh, Skidaway Island, Georgia - 071412BT metaG (megahit assembly) | ecosystem: Environmental > Aquatic > Marine > Intertidal...
CAAGGCCCATTCCAGTATCAACACATGGCGCATCTAGAGGCTTAAGATAGCCATCATCTTGTTTGTCAAATTGTGTAAATACTAAGTTCCAGATTTCTATGTAACGATCACCGTCTTCATCAGCATGTCCAGGAGGACCACCAGGAATGGATTCTCCATGATCATAGAAAATTTCACTACATGGGCCGCAGGGTCCTGTATCCCCCATCTGCCAAAAATTATCCTTGGCACCACATCTTGAAATTCTGTTTTTTGGGAAACCTATATCATTGACCCAGATATCTTCTGCCTCATCATCATCCTCAAAAACGCTAACCCATAATTTCTCTGGAGGTAGCTTTATTTCTTCTGTAAGGAACTCCCAGGCAAATCTAATCGCTTCCTTTTTGAAATAATCGCCAAAGGAAAAATTGCCAAGCATTTCAAAAAAAGTATGATGTCTGGCTGTGTATCCAACATTCTCTAGATCATTATGCTTGCCGCCAGCACGAACACATCTTTGACATGAAGCGGCTCGGGTGTATGGTCTTTTCTCAGCACCGCTGAAAACATCTTTAAAAGGCACCATTCCAGAATTTGTAAACAATAATGTTTTGTCATTGTGAGGAACAAGACTAGAACTGTGCTCAATTGCGTGATTCTGTTTAGCGAAATAATCAAGAAATTTTTTTCTAATTTCAGCGGTTTTCATTAGCTCACAGGTTGACCAAAATCGACATTATATAATACCTCAACCAAATATTGATGATGTATCTCCAGCGCCATATCTAAGAATTTCATAAGGATTTCTAGTAAAGTCGATAACAGTTGTTGGAGTGGGCAAACAAAAACCTGAATCTATAATAATATCTATTTTATTTTGGAGTTTGTCTATTACATCCTTCGTGTCAATAAATTCAACTTCATCAATAACTAATGAGACGCACATAAATGGCTCCCCCAATTCTTCAATCAAATCTTGCACCAACGGTTTATCAGGAATTCTGACACCGATAGTTTTTTTCTTGGGATGAACTAATCTATTTGGAACCTCTCTAGTCGCTTCAAGGATAAAAGTAAATTGACCAGGAAGTGTTCTTTTGAGAATGCGAAATGCATCATTGTCTAATTTTGCAAATTCTCCAATTTGGCTTATTGAGTTAAGCATTAAAGTAAAGTCATGCCTTTTTGATAAATTACGAATTCCTCTTATTTTTTCAATACCAGACTTATTTTCTAAAGCAGATCCAATTGAGAATCCAGAATCGGTTGGAAAAACAAAAATAGCACCAGATCTTATTTTTTCAGCAACATATTTTATTAACCTTGGTTGTGGGTTATCAGGATGAATTTTTATAAGTTCTGTTTTCATCTTAGGTAATTAATGACTGATTTTCTTCCAAAATCATATTCAGGTACTCCTCCTAACTGAATAGTCTGATTTGGCCAGCCATGATAATCTGAGCCTGATGAATAAAGTAGTTCATTCTCATCTGCAATCAATTTTGCGATTTTTATATCTTCGAACCTTGAAAAAGAATTGACAATTTCTATCCCATCCAGTCCCAATGTCTTTAAAGAATTAACTAATTTTTTTAACTTGGTTAATGTCATTTTATATCTTAGTGGGTGAGCTAAAATTGCTATTCCACCTGCCTTATGTATCCAATTAATAACCTCTTCTGATGAGGCCCACTCTACCTTTACAGAGCCAGGTTTTTTTCCAGTCATATATCTCTTAAAAACTGAAGACATATTAGAACAAATCTTTTCTTGAATTAACATTTGTGCAAAGTGAGTCCTAGTAATATATTTTGTCTTGCTGATTGCGCTTGCCTTTTCATATGCTCTTTCGATCCCAGCTTCAAATAAACCTTCACTAATTTTTTTAGCTCTATCAATTCTATATTTATTATTTTTTTTAAGCCCTTCTTTTAAAGTTCTTTCTTCAGGATTAATACCCAAGCCAACTATATGTATTGATTGGGAATTGAATTTCGCAGATACTTCAACCCCATTGATAAAACCCAAATTCAAACATTTCGAATACTTTGAAGCTTCAGATAAACCTGCAATAGAGTCATGATCGGTTAAAGATAAAAATTCGCATTTAGCATTTACTGCTTTTTCTACAATTTCTTTGGGGGATAATACACCATCAGAATAATATGAATGAGTATGGAGGTCAATTTTCATAGTTCATTATGATATATGTTCTAGTATTTTTTTGAATTGATTAAGATATAACTATGTGCGGAATTGTCGGTGGAATCTGTAAAGACAACATTACTCCATTCTTGATTAAAGGCCTTAAACATCTTGAGTATAGGGGATATGATTCAGCGGGTTTAGTTTTAAACTCTGAAAATCAATTGAAACGTTTTCGCGCTAAAGGTAAGGTCTCTAACCTTGAGCAAAAAATCGCTCAATCGGAAATTTCACTCAAAGGGAATATAGGAATTGCCCACACTAGGTGGGCAACACATGGCATTCCTTCTGAGAATAATGCCCACCCACATATTTGTAATAACGCTATTGCTGTTGTTCAGAATGGAATCATCGAAAACTTTCAATCTTTGAAAGAGGATCAATTAAAACAAGGCTATATATTTACTTCTGATACTGATACAGAAGTAATTGCTCACTGCATTTTTGAAAACCTTAAGACCTCGAGTAGTCTTTTAAAAGCCACCCAGAAATCAATTGATAAATTTAAAGGATCATTTGCTATCGCGGTAATTTCAAAAGAAAACCCTAATCAGATAATTATTGCAAAAAAATCAGCTCCAATGGTTATTGGGCTCAGTGAGAAAGGTATTTTTTTTGCTTCCGATCAAATAGCATTATTAGAGCTAACTTCGAAATTCATTTTTCTTGAAGATGGAGATGTTGCAGAGATAAATGGCAATGAATTAAAAATCTTTGATGGAACTAGTAGATTAGTCAAACGCAATGAAGTTATAACTAAGCTAAAGCCTGGGCAAATTGATAAAGGTGATTATCCACACTTTATGCTTAAAGAAATTTTCGAGCAACCTCAGTCCATAAGAGATACTCTGGAATCGAGAATCTCGCATGAAGAAGTTTATGTCGAATCTTTTGGACATAATGCTAAAAATATCTTTTCTGAAATTGAGCATGTAAAAATTATTGCTTGTGGTACAAGTTATAACGCTGGCTTAGTAGCAAAATTTTGGCTGGAAGATATTGCCAAGGTTTCTTGTTCTGTTGAAATAGCTAGTGAATATCGATATAGAAATTCAATCACTCCAAAAAATACACTTTTTGTTACTGTCTCCCAAAGTGGGGAAACAGCTGATACGCTCGAGGCGCTAAAAAATGCCAAACTACAAAATCCAAATTCCCACACATTAACTATCTGCAACTCTTCAGAATCAAGCCTCACAAGGGAGTCGGAAATAGTTTTTTTAACTCATGCTGGGCCAGAAATCGGAGTGGCGTCTACTAAAGCTTTCACTACTCAACTAGTTTCGCTGGCTTTGATGACTGTCTCCATAGGAAAAATTAAAAAAACAATTGACATTGATCAAGAAAAGTTTATTGCAAATGGTCTTAATAGACTTCCAGGACTAATTGAAGAAGCCCTTAAACATGAACCTAATATTAAAGCCATTGCTGAAGAATTCGACGATAAATTTAATGCCTTATTTATAGGAAGAGGAACAATGCATGCCATTGCAATGGAAGGAGCGTTAAAACTTAAGGAAATTAGCTATATTCATGCTGAAGCTTTTCCAGCTGGTGAATTGAAGCATGGACCAATTGCACTTATAGACAAAAATACTCCAGTGATTGTTGTTGCTCCAAAAGATGAGTTATTAGATAAATTAAATTCAAATCTTCAAGAGGTAAAATCCCGAGGTTCTTTAATGTACGTCTTTAAAGATGAGTTAGCAGATATAGCAATTGAAGATAATATGAAAATTATTCCTGTTACAAAAGGACTTGGTAGAATAACTGGCCCTATAATCTTTACCATACCTTTACAATTACTTAGTTATCATGTTGCACTCTTGAAGGGTTGTGATATTGATCAGCCTAGAAATTTAGCTAAATCTGTAACTGTTGAATAAGAAATTGAATTTACTTATTAACTTAAAAACCTATCAAGCCATTACCAAATAAAGAATCCTTTAGTTTGTTTTTCTAAAAAATCTTATTTATTATTGAAAATATATGGAAAAAAATTCTTTATAAGTTATTGATTTTTAATTTTTTTATCTAAAAAAATTTTTTCTTTACAATTTATACAAAAGGAGTATATTTCAAATTTACCAAAAAGACAATTTGGTTAAATTTATTTATTTTGTGGAGACAAAAATGAGTATAGATGATTATGAATATGATGAGTTTGAAGACGATGACGATGAAAAAGATTATAACTATGATGATGAAGACGATGATGATTGGTATTAATTAATCACATTGGTAATAGACCCTAAATTGTTTGAATTTAGGGTCTTTAATAATAAGAAAACTTTTAGCCCCTACTTAATCCACTCCGGATAACATCTTAAAGCCTCCACTTACTTTTCAAATTTTTAAGATATTGCTATAGAATTGATACTACATAATTTGGAAGGGGGATAAAATTCAAATGCTTTTTCAACAGGGTTTTAGATTGTCGGATTATTTTAGAGATATGACATGCTATAAAGAGCGGTTGGCTAATATTGCGAAAAACACCTCTACAGGTTTATCTTTTAATCTACAAAACAAATCAAAATCTATTGGGCTTATACTCTGGAACAAATTCTTGAAGTTTTGACAGCAATAACTCTTCATCATTATCTTTGACGAGTTCATTAAGTTGACTGATCATTTCTCGAACATCAAAAATATTGTGCAAAGATTCACTAGCTTTAAAGATAAGTGGATGCTCGGTCTCAGCAGAATTATCTTCTATTAACAATTCTTCGTATAGTTTCTCTCCTGTTCTTAGGCCTGTGTATTTAATTTCAATATCACCACTAGGGTTGATGTGACTCTTAAGAGTATGCCCTGATAATTTAATCATTTTTTTTGCCAGATCGTCAATTCTTACTGGCTCCCCCATGTCCAGGATAAATAAATCGTTGCATTTTGTCATTGCGCCAGCCTGAATAACAAGTTCTACCGCTTCAGATATAGTCATAAAATACCGAATAACATCCTTATCAGTAACAGTAACTGGACCACCAGAATTAATCTGTTCCTTAAATAAGGGGATAACTGATCCACTTGAATTAAGAACATTGCCAAATCTAACAATAGCAAAGTTAGTAGATTTGGCCTCTTTTGCTAAAGACATTATTGCTATTTCTGAAAGTCTTTTAGTCGCCCCCATAACATTTGTTGGCCTTACAGCTTTATCAGTAGATATAAAGACAAATGTTTCTAAATTTTGTTTAATGCATAATAATGCTAGATTAATAGTTCCAATAAAATTATTCTTTACTCCTTGAGAAATATTGTTTTCAACCATAGGAACATGTTTATATGCAGCAGTATGATAGATTGTAGAAATATGATATTTTTCTAGTAATGATGACATAAATCCAATGTCGCCAGAATCTCCTAGAATAGGTTTGTAATCTATGTTTGTTCCATTAAGTGCCTTTAATTCTTTGTCAATTTCATAAATTGCCAATTCGCTTATATCAACTATTAATAGTAATTTCGGCTTATGTTTTATAACTTGTCTACATAGCTCCGATCCAATTGAACCGCCACCACCAGTAATACATACAACTTTATTGTGAATATTTTTTTTTAAAAGATTTGTATCAGGCCTAACAATTTTTCTTCCTAGTAAGTCATGAACATCAATATTCTTTATGTTGTCTGAGAATATGCCTCCAGCAACAAACTCCTGAAAACTTGGTACTAGCTTCACACCTATTGGAAACTTATCCAGTTTATCTAAAAGGGTTAATTTTTTCTCAGAAGTAATTCCTTTGGATGAAACGAGAATCTCTTCAACCTTTGAATTTTCAACCAAGCCCTCAATCTTGTTGATGGAGAAAACCTTAATACCTCTTATCCTTGCCCCTATGAGTTCGATATTGTCATCAATAAGTCCAATAATTTGGTAATTATTTAAATTTTTTAGTGCAGATAACATTTCAATACTTGATTGATTAGTTCCATAAATTAAGATTCTCTTTCTTCTTTTTTCACCGGAAAAGAAATTAAGGAGAAAACCAATAAAAAATCTAGTAGCAGTAGAAAAAATTAATACTAACGCCCAATTTATTAGTGCAACTGATCTGGGAACTATCGACGGAATTAACATTGAGGAAATTAAGAACGAAATAATAGAATAAATAGTAACCGCCTTAAAAATAGAAAATAGTATCTGATTGTCAAGATATCTTATTAGACTTGAATGGAGATTGAATTTGTAGAATGTCGAAATTCCAGCTAATAACATCAATATGATAAACAAATTTAAAGAGGCTGTATTAGATGGAAAAGTATCCATTCGAGTATAATAAGCACTGTAAAAACATATCAAAAATATGAATCCGTCAGTTAAAAACCAAATTAGTTTTTTATAAACTCTGGGAATGCTTATTAAACCTTTAATCAATGTGTTATATCTTTAGCTTGGAAAACTTTTTTGATAGTTAAATAAATAATTTTCATATCAATCAATAGCGATCTATTTTCGAGATAAAAAATCTCAAGAGCTACTTTTTCCTTGATTGATAAAGCATCTCTTCCATTAACTTGCGCCCAACCAGTTAGACCTGGTTTGAGTTTATCAATTTTATACTTTATTCTTAACTTTATTAAATCACTTTGATTAAAAAGTGCAGGTCTGGGGCCAATGATGCTCATTTCTCCAATAAGAATTGAATAAATCTGAGGCAATTCATCTAGACTATATTTTCTTAAGAACTTACCAAATTTTGAAATATATTGCTCGCTATCTTTTAATAAATGTGAGGCAACTTGAGGTGTATCCTGATACATTGTTCTGAATTTAGGCATCCTAAATAACTTGTTATTCTTGCCTATTCTTTTTGACCAAAATATGATTGGACCTTTTGAATCGTATTTTATTAAGATTGCTATTAAAATATAAACAGGTAATAATGATATAAATCCAGCCAAACTAAATAATATATCTACTAACCTTTTCATTATCTGATAAGCTCTTTAATTTTATTTAAGTACTCATTAATTACTATTTCTTCTGAAAAAAATTGAGCCATTTTTTCTCTTCCTAACGCGCCCATTTTTGCCCTTTGATCAATTGAAAGATTCAACATTTCAAACATTTTTTTTGATAGATCTTTTGATGATTTAATTTCACAAAAAAAACCGCTCTTATTATTGTCAACAACACTTCTACAACCTGGAGCATTAGAGACAATGACTGGAATTTCCATAGAGGAGGCCTCCATTATACTTCTTGGACTTCCTTCTCTATATGAGGGTAAAACTACGCAATCAACCTCCTCAAGATACCTCTTTATATTGTCTGTTTTAGGTAAGAAATTTATCACTCCAGTTTCTTTAATTTTTTTTAGTTCCGAGGTAGGAATTTTTGTTTTATTCTGAACATCCATTTCACCAATAAATTCAAAAATTACTTTTATATCAGGGTTAAATTTTACAATTTCTTTCGAAGCATTAACATATTCTAAAACACCCTTATCTTTAATAAATCTAGAGATCATTGCAAACTTGAAAGCACCTGAAGGACCATGCTTTCCATAAATGGTTTGTCTTTTAAAATAATTTACATCCACTCCGCTACCAGGCAGAACACTATAATTCTTATTGATAATTTGTCTTTCTATAAACAAATTTAAATCTTCATCATTCTGAAAAAAATTATGTTGACTCAATCTAAAGATAAATTTATAAAGAAAAATAGCGACCTTTGTCAGGATATTCTCTTTGATAAATGTTGTACCCAAACCGGTAATATTATTAATCACCGGGATATTCATAAATTTTGCCGATATTGAACCGTATATATTTGGCTTAATAGTAAAATTTAGCAATAAACTAATTTTGTTTTTCTTAATTTCAAGAATTAAATCTTTAATCAGTCTGATTTCTTTCAGAATATTTACTCCTTTGGGATCAAGTCTCAAAGGAACATATGTAAATTTTTCTTCAATCAAAGGAACATACCTCTTGTCGTATGGACCAAAGAAGATAACCTTATAATTTAAGGAAAGGTTTTTAGCTAGACTTAATCTAAAGTTATAAGCTTGCCATGAAGAATTTACAAAAATTGCTATTACTTTAGTTTTTCTTTTTCTATCCATTGTTGAAAAATTAGTACATCCCACAAATGATATTGCCAGTTCCTTTTTCCTAACAAATGATCATTCCATTTTGAAGAAATCTGAGAATAGTCAAGATAGCCTTGATTTTTTATTTTTGATTCATCTAATAAATCACTAGCCCACTCTTTTAAAGGACCCCTTAGCCAAGAATCAATCGGAACCCCAAAACCCATTTTTGGTCTGTTGATTAGTTTTTCTGGCACATATTTAGAAAGAATTCTTCTAAGAATTAATTTGCCCTTTTGTTTATCTATTTTCATATTAATAGGAATTTTTGAAGATAGCTCGATAATATTATGGGATAAAAAAGGCACTCTTGTTTCTAAAGAACTGAACATAGCGGCCCTATCAACTTTAACCAATATATCATCTGGCAAATATGAAATTATATCGGTTGACATCATTACCTCCTCAAAGTGAAGATATCCATCAGAATTTTTTATAGGATTTAAAAAACTTGCCTGATCGACCCCTAGGACCGGAGAAGTTTCTGACCCCCAATGAGAAATCAATTTCAAATAAACATCTTCAATTGATCTAGAGTTTAAGAAATTTTTAAGCTTTTGCGTTTTATCACCTAAAGAATTAATTCCAAGTATTTTTTTTCCGAAATTATTAAGATATGCTGGAGGTAACAGAGAAATAAAAGAAGCTAAAATTTTTTTTGAACTCAAAGGCAGAGGTCCAAATATCTTCCAAAATTTTCTAGTCCATAAATATCTATTATATCCTCCGAATAACTCATCTGCTCCATCTCCAGACAATGCTACAGTTACGGACTTTCTGGTTAATTCACATAAAATAGCAGTGGGTAACTGTGAAGAGTCAGAAAAAGGTTCATCGTATATTTCTGAAATCTTATCAACAAATTTTATTGATTCTTTTGGAGAAACATAAAGCTCATTATGTTTTGTTCCTAAATGTTTTGCAACAGCCTTTGCGTAATGAGCCTCGTTAAAGTTACTCTCATTAAAGCCAATTGAGAAAGTCTCTACTTTGCTATCTTTCTGGGATTGCATAATTGCGGTTACCAAAGAAGAATCGATTCCGCCTGATAAAAAAGAACCAAGTGGAACATCCGAAATCATTTGTTTCTCAATAGTACTCTGTAAAAGCAACTCTAAATCTCTTACAGCAATATCAAAATTAGAATATTGATGATTTTTGTCTGTACTTTTATATGACCAAAAATGTACCGGATCTTCAATCTTAATTGATTTACTACAATCTGTAGTAATTTTGACAAAAGTTCCAGGTGATAACTTCTTAATCTTTTTATATATCGAAAAAGGCGATGGTATATAGTTCAATCTAAATTGCATTGAAATCGAATCTCTATCAATTTCAGGCTTAAATAATGGATGTTTTTTGAATGCTTTTAATTGTGAACCAAAAAAGAAAATATCATTATTTAGTCCGTAATAAAGAGGTTTTTCGCCGACTCTATCTCTTGCAAGATAAATGACCTTATTTTTTTTATCATAAACTGCGAAAGCAAACATCCCTTCAATCTTCTGCAAAGTCTTCTCAAATCCAAAGATTTCGATGGAGTTAAGTAGAACCTCTGTGTCAGAATTACTCTTCCATATAATTTCCTTAGAAAATTTATTAACTTCTTTCTTTAATTTTTTATAGTTATATATCTCTCCATTAAATGTTATTACATACCTGCCTGTATAAGATGTCATTGGCTGAGATGCATTATCAGTTACGTCGATAACTGCTAAACGGGTATGGCCTAGATAAACTCCATCAGCATTATTAAACCAAACTCCTTTCCCATCTGGCCCTCTTTGAAACAAAGGATTAAGCATCTCTTTGATTAAGGCAGATGGATCATGCTTTAAGTACTTATTTTTGTCAATAAAGCCAACAATTCCACACATAGATTATTTCTTAAATCCAATTGCACACCAATAGGGTTTTTTACTTGAAAAATTAATATTAACTAAACCAGCTTCAGTCATCATCTGATAGATTTCATTCTTAGTAAATCTTTGCTCAAGAGTGGTACCAAATCGATCCAATGCATCAGTTTTCATAGTGTAAAAACTTAAATTACGGTATGCATTTAGCGGGAAATTTTCCACATTAAAACCTAGCCTTTCAAACACTAACGAAATTCTACTTAATGGTAAGTAAATTATGAGCGCAATGAAAAAAGTTATAGAAAATTTGAGAAATTTCGGCAACTTAGAAATAAAAAATCTCAACACTTCTGATAATCTCCATATAGCTTTATACCAAAGTGGTTTATTATCAAAACGATAGTATAAATAGATTAAGAAAGGAGCTCCTTTTCTTAACTTTGCAGTACATTGTTTAAGTGCAATTTGTGTATTAGGAATATGATGGAGGACGCCAAGTGAATATCCAAAATCCATGCTTGCATCATCAATTGATAAATTTTCAAGAAGCTCATTTCTAAAACTACAATTTTTAAATTTTGATAGATTATCTTTTGCTACCTCTATTGCTTTACTTGGCTCTACGCAAATTAATTCTGCAACCTTAGGAGCAACAAATTTTGCCCATCTCCCAGTGCCACAACCAAGATCAAAGCCTATTGATTTTTTATTTATTTTTTCCCAAGGAAAAATAGAGAAATACTCATTAAAAATAACTCTTAATTCGCTTTCCGATAAGTTAGATTGATCAAAACGTGACCACTCATCACCGAAATCACTTATGACTTTAGAGTTATGATTTTTCATAATAAGCTTGTATAAAGATTTTCATAATGTTTTGCGATTGAATGAATTGAATAATGGTTAATAATTCTATTTCTTGCTTCTTTAGATAAAAAATCTCTCTTAATACTGGGAAGATTGATACATTTTTCGATAGCCTTGCAAAGGGTTTTATGATCATTAATCGGTACAACAAATCCAGTATTATCAACAATTTCTCTTGAGTCTCCAGCATCTGTAACAATACAAATTTTTTCCATAAGCATTGCCTCGCAAACTACATTAGGAAATCCTTCGCTAGAAGAAGATGAGCAGAAAAAGTCAAAAGCATCTATATAATTTACAGGATTTTGAAGCTCACCTAATAATGTAAATCTTGAATTTAAATTGTGTTTCTTCAATAAGACATTAAGTTCTTTATTGTTACTATCTAAATTCTTACCCACTAATAGAAAATGTAAGTTGCTTGTATCTTTAATTTTTGAAATGGCTTTTATAAAGAGAGGGTAATTTTTCAAGGGGTCATACCTTCCAACTAGCCCAATAACAATTTTGGATTCTATGCCAAGTTTTTCTCTAACTTCTGCTCTGCAATCATTGGGGATATATTTTTCAACTTCATAACCATTTTGAATAACAGTCATTAGTTTAGGATTGAAACCTTTCTTTATGTGTGACTCTTTGACAGAGTTACCACAACAAATTATCTTTAAAGGAGAGAAATAAGATAACTTAGCTCCGAGGAAAACTATAAATGATGTTAAAGATAAAAAACTCTGAGGAATATGATTTCCCCTAATATTCCAAATTATCTTTACATTATTTTTAAATATCGACATAATTGATATGATTAAATTCGAATGATACATCCAGCTTTGGAAAAGGGCCTGAGTATTGGTATTAATTACTTTATTTAATTTTAATAATGTTATTGGCAATGAAAAAATGGATTTATAACCTAGACTTTGAACTTTGATGTTTTTAACAGAAAGTTCTGCTGGTATTTCTTTCAAAGATTTGATACATATAATTTCATGGGTAATATTGCTACTAATTTTATTTAAAACCAATCTTTTAAGCATCAACTCTGCACCACCAATATCTAAAGAGGGTATTAGGTGAATTACTTTCATTCTTTTAACACTTTAAAAATTTTTTTCATTACATTCGATGTACTAAAAAAAGCTAGCAGATAGTCTAAATTAAATTTAGAAATGCCAATATATCTCTTCAATAAATTGTTGTTATCTAACTCATAAGGATGTATGTAGAATACTGGTTTATGCCCTGAGAGTATGATCTTATTAAATAACAATTTTAGAATAAAGATAGGCAAGACCCTAAAATAAAAACCTCCAGAAAATGGAACTAAAAACTTAGGGATAGGTATCTCAGTTATATCTCCAAAACTAGTTGAAATAGTGAATGGATCTTTTTTATCTTCTGAGTTACCGTACATGTATGTCTTAAAGGGAAAATATGAAGAAGAGTATTTATAGCCATTTTTAGCAAGTATTTCATAATATTTTAGGCTGCTTGGCATTGACCAGCTTGCTGACCTATACCCATAAATTTTTTTTCCGGTTATATTTTCTAATAAATTTTTAGAGTCAACTATAGACTTCTCCCAGTCATTAATTGTCATTTTATTTACTAACCGATGATCCATCCCATGAGAAGCAATCTCATGACCATGTTCATGGAGCTTCTTTACAAGATAGGGAAATTTTTGAGCAAATTCACCCAATATGAAGCATGTAGATAGAATATTTAATTGGTTGCATATTTCAATCCAATTCTGAATCAATTTATCGTAATCGATACTGGAACTATTTTTTATTCCAAGATCAAAATTTGATGACTTTAACTCTTCAACATCTAGCGTTATCCAAATTTTAGAAGAATTAAAGGGACTTCTCATTAATTATCCTTGTAAGAGACTTTATAGTCATGGGTTTAACCAAGTCATGGGTTGGCAGGAAGGTACATTCAGTTAGAAGCATAAATGGAACATCGAAATCTAAACTTCTTTTTTTAACTGCTGAATTATAAGTGGTCCAATAATCTATATTATTAAAAATTAAAGTTCTGTCAGTTCTACATTTAACTGGGTAACGAAGTAGTTGGCAATCAAAACTTATGTTAAATTTTAATTCTTTCTTTATATTCTCATCATAATAAATAGAATTTCTTCTAATAGAAGAATTCATTTTAAATTTTTTTATTGAATTTAATATCCAGTATATTTTTCTATCTGAAATTCTAAAAATATGTGGAGTTTTATAATTGTTTATTGGCTGCTTTAAAATTAAATTTTCAAATCTAAGCAGTCTAATAAAAAAATAAAAATACTTGGAAAATATCAGTTGGAGTATGCTCAGAAAATAGCTATACAAAAAATCATCTTTAACTTCGGTAATAGAATAGGCTTTCTCAATTTCAGGATTAAATTCTTTACATCTTAATGCGCCTCCATTCCAACTTGAAATAAACTTACCCTTACCAAAACTATATATTTGAAAATCACTATTGATGTAATCGGAATAATTTGATTGAGATTTATCCTCTATAACTATATGATTCGGGTACAGTTTTTTATAATCTCTGCATCTAATACCAAATAAAGAAGTTGCAACTATTGCAACTTTATACTCACTGTATTTAGCTATATTATTGTTAAGGTCATCTAACTTAAAATCTAAATTATTATCTAAATCAACAAAATCGAGATTTATTTTTAACTCTTCTAAGGAAATTAAAATTGAGGGGCAAGTATATGCAGGAATTAAAAAAACTATCTTTTTGTTGAATTTTTCATTGAGATAATTTGCTAGAAATTTGAATGCTGTTCTTCCAAAATTAAAAAAATATAAATTTTTATCAATATTTTCCTTTGCTGTTCTTATTGCAAAGGAAGGGAACAAAGGTGGGATCGATCTCATAAATCAGGAATATATTTACAAATAATCGGACCAATATAGTTAACAACTTTTCTTGGAAGGTTGCTCCATATTTTTGATAGCAAGGAATACCTACTATAAATATCTATTTCTTTTTTTCTTAGCGTAATAATTTTGAAAGGCAAAGCGCCCCATTGCGACTTAAACTTAAAGGTATTGCCATCATATTGTGATCTCCCAAAGTCAAATATCTCACATGAATTTTGAATCGCTAGTTTGATTAGATTCGAATACATTAGATGATTTGGACAAAATTTGGAGAAAGATTTTTTTGAAGCTGCCCAAGGAACTATCATTAATTTAGAGTCGATAATATAAATACCTCCAGCCACAGGAATCTGGTCTTTATATACAATAATAATTCCAGAATTAAATTTTTCTAATATCAAGCTAAATAACCTCTCAGTAAATACTGGGGTACCATACCTATGCATTGTTTCAGAAAAAATATTGTAAAAATCATTTAGAAGATTTCCAGAACCAAACTTGAAGATCAAATCACTTTTTAGTGATTTTTGGATTTGGTTTCTGCACTTTACTTTAAAAGATTTTTTGTAAATCTCAGAATAATCTTTGTTAAAAATATTTAATCTCATTGTAACCATATCATTCTCTGAGAAATTTCTATCATGGAAGTCTAAAACCCTTGCTTGGTAATTATCATTTAATAACTCAATAGAAATCTTTTTAAAATCTTGGTGATTTTTATCTGTATAGGATAGGAGTGGTAAATAAATGTAATTCTTCCTATAAAACAAATTACGAATAACAATAAAAACACCTTCTTTTTTATAGGAATAAAGATCAATTAATAGCTCTTTCCATTCGTTAGCAAACCTCTTAGTATGGAGAATATTTTTCATTGTTTTAAACTTACATGCTCAAGCTTAAATCTTTTAAAAAATATGAATTGGCTTTTACATAACCAGCGACTGAACCACAATCATATCTTTCGCCATCAAATTTATAAGCAAGCAACTTACCTTGCCTTGCTTTAACTTTTAATGCCTCAGTTATCTGTATTTCTCCGCTCTTATCTTTTTCAACATGTTTTAGGATATCAAATATATCTGAGGTCAAGATATATCGTCCAATAGCGGCTAAATTAGATGGCGCGAACTCTATAGATGGTTTCTCAATCATATCATCTACCAGAAATAGTTTTGCGTCCAAAGAATTTGAAGTGGCTACTATTCCATAATTATGAATAAGACTCTTTGGAACTTCTTCTACTGCAACAATGCAGAAGTCAATAAATTCTTTATGAATATTAATCATTTGCTGCAGAACAGACATTTTTTCAGATCTACAAAGATCATCGGGCAAAATTACAGAAAAAGCATCTTCTTTTATATGCCTTTCAGCAAGCAAAATTGCATGGCCCAAACCAAGCATTTCATCTTGATTAATAAAATTAAATTGCTTTCCAGTAATCAACTTCTGCGGTTTTTCTAACATCTCTCTTTTTAAATGGTCGCTGAATTCCGAAACTAACGAATGATTTATTTCAAAATAATCCTTTATTGATTGCTTAAAGCTAGAAGTTATAAACTCTAGATTTTCAACTCCAGAATCTATAGCCTCCTTAACAGCGTAATGAATTATGGGATAGTTTAGAACTGGAAGCATCTCTTTGGGTATTGATTTAGTTACTGGAAAAAATCTAGAGCCATAGCCAGCAACCGGAAAAATACAAGAATTTATGGGTCTCAATCTAGCTCCTTTAATTTTTTCTTTAAAAGTTTTTTTCCATATTCAACACCTGGCTGATTGTAGGTATTTATTTGCAAAAAAGATCCAATAACTGAAACAAGAATTTGATAAGTAAACATAAGTTCCGCTATATTGTATTCATCAATAGTCTTGATAGTTATGACATCTAACGGTATATCTTCCTCTTGTTCAATACTCATAATTGTTGCATCTGCTTGAAGATTTATCAACTCGTTAAAAGATAGATTCATATCATTAAAATCCTCTAGAAAGTCAGATTCCAAGTTATAACTCGTGGGTATTTCAATGGTTTCTTTATGATCATAAATCTTAATGAAAGTTAATGTTTTATCCCTGACGCCATCGACTATTAACTGCAGAAAGCTATGCTGATCAATTGGACCTATTAGGCCAATAGGAGTAAGGGCCTGCCTAGTTCCATTTATATTTTTTTTCCCAAGTGATTCAGCCCATAGTTGAACAAACCATTTATTAAATCCCTCTAAACAAGATGAATAAGAAAAAATAACATTTATGTTAAATCGACTCTTATTTTCAACTAAGAATCTTGCTTTGCTCATTAAAGCGTGATAACCATCTTTTTTTGATAAGAAACTCTCCAAAACCTTTCTGCAAGCATATAAAAGTCGATCAATATCTATGCCCATCATGCACAATGGAACTAGTCCAGCAGGACTAAAAACAGAAAATCTTCCTCCAACATTTTTGGGAATAGTAAAAAAACCTATATCTTTTGTTATAGAGAGTTTATGGAAAGAAGTGTCAACCTCAGAAATCAATGTAGCATTAGTACTATCTATCCCAATTAATTTATCCAATAAATGAAATAATGCTATTATTTCTACTGTTTCTCCAGATTTTGAAACAAAAATAAAGTGTGCATCATCTGAATCAAATGACCGGATTACTGCATTAACCTTTTGCGGATCAATTGTGTTAAGAAAAAATAATTTCTTATTAAAGTCTCTTGAGCTTTCCAGGAAATTAAAAATGGCCTCTACACCGAGACTAGAGCCACCAATGCCTACTAAAACTATATTATTTTTTTTAACATTTGCACAATATTTTCTTATAGAGTTTGTGTCCTGATAAGGCAAATCATAATAACCCACAGTAGATTTCTCTGAAAGAATCTTCTCAAAAATTTCATCATTGGACTTTATTTGATAATAATTTCTTTGGTATTTCATTAAAAAATTTAGATGGTTAAATTAGTAATTTGTTTCTATTTTATTGGGATTTAAATATGTATGATACATAAAAGGATAGTTAAAATAGAATTCATAATTTGATAAGGTGAATGCGACTCTTGTGAAATACAACAATATAAATTTTAACGGTAAAAATATTCTCATAACTGGTGGTGCTGGTTTTATCGGAAGTAATCTTGCGTTCTATTTCCAGAACAATTTTCCAAAAGCAAGAATTCTTATCTTCGACTGCTTTAGAAGTAACGATAGATTTCCCAATGGAAATCTCCAAAGTTTCGGGCACTATAAGAATCTCATTAATTTCACTGGCGAGATTATTTGTGGAAATATTAATAACTCTGAAGACTTAAGAATACTTTCAAACTATAACTTTGATTATATATTCCATCATGCTGCAATCTCTGACACCAGAGTTTATGATCAAGAAATTATTATGAGAACAAATGTTAATTCTTTTTATGAATTCTTGGAAATGGCTAGAAAAAACTCTGCTGTGTTAGTTTATGCAAGTTCAGCTGCAACATATGGTAGCATGCCATCCCCTCAAAAAATAGGCTTTGAAAATCCTGAAAATCCTTATGGATACAGTAAATATAGCATGGACCAAATATCAAAAATATATAGCCAACAGTATGGTCTTAAGATTGCTGGATTAAGATTTTTTAATGTTTATGGTCAGGGTGAATACTATAAAGATAAAACCTCATCAATGGTAATTCAGCTTGGGCACCAAATTCTTAATGGAAAAAGTCCTAGGTTATTCAAAGATTCTGAAAATATTTTCAGAGATTTTGTATACATTGAAGATGCTATACAGGCGAATATTAAAGCTTGCGAAACTGATTCTTACGGAGTTTATAATGTCGGGACTGGAATTCCTAGAAGTTTCAAGGATATTTCGGACATACTCCAATCAGAATTAGGAACTAAGCTTCCAATTAATTATATTGATAATCCATATACTGGCTACCAGATGCATACCCAGGCAGATATTGCTGAATCGACACTAGAGATTGGATATAAGCCTCAATTTTCCCTTGAAGAAGGAATAAAAAAATATATTCCCTATATTAAGGATAAATTAAATGAGTCTTTGGAATAAATGTTATTTAATAATCTAAAAAAACCAAAGATTGCAGTAATTGGTGATTTGATGATAGATCATTATCTTAAAGGTGATTGTCAACGTATTTCTCCTGAGGCCCCGGTTCAAATAATTGATATAAATAATGAATCTTCTAATTTGGGCGGTGCTGGTAATGTTCTCAGCAATCTTATTGCACTTGGTTCTGAAGTCTTCTTATTTGGAGTGATTGGAGACTGCGAAATTTCAAAAGAGCTTATAGATCTTCTAAAAAAGAAACAAGTTAACATTGGATTTCTTACTCCTGAAAAAAACAAAATTCTGAGTAAAAAAACAAGAATTATTGCCTCTCATCAGCAAGTAATCAGATTTGATCGTGAAACCACGTTTCCTATTAACGAATTAACTAAAAATAAGATAATAGAAAACTTCAAATCTATTGTTAGTGATATTGATATCTTGATTCTTTCTGATTATGGAAAAGGAGTGCTTACAGAAGATCTTTGTAAAAATCTAATTAAAATTTCTAATGAAAATAATGTAAAAGTTTTAGTTGATCCTAAGGGAAATGACTACAGTAAGTATTCCAATTCGTATCTTATAACTCCCAACAAATCTGAAGCTATGCAGGCATTAGGTATAGATATTAAGAGTGAAAATGATATCAGCCTTGCCTCATCAACTCTAAAGAATAAATTTAATCTGGAATATGGTTTAATTACACTCAGTGACCAGGGTATTGCAGTTTTTGACAAAGATTTAAGAATTCACCCTACAGCAGCAAGAGAAGTCTTTGATGTTACCGGTGCTGGTGATACAGTTATAGCATCAATAGCATTTGCATTGGCTCAGGGTTATATGATTGATGAGTCTGTAAGATTTGCAAACTTAGCGGCTGGAGTTGTTGTAAGTAAAATTGGGTCTTCTACAGTCACTCTTGACGAAATAGATGATTTCTATTCTATCTCCAATAGAGACTATACATTTAATAAGATCGAACCAAAATTAGACCTGATTAAAAACTCAGGTAAAACTATTGTTTTTACTAATGGTTGTTTTGATATTGTCCACTATGGACATACTAGTTATCTTGAAACAGCAAAAACACTTGGTGATATTTTGATTGTTGGAATAAATTCTGATGATTCAGTTCGGAGACTTAAAGGTAAAAATAGACCAATAAATAAAGAAGCTGATCGAGCTGCGGTTATATCATCACTTAAATCTGTAGACTACGTAGTAATTTTTAACGAAGATACACCTCTAAAACTTATAGAAAGTATTAAACCAGACATTTTAGTTAAAGGCGGTGATTACAAAGATAAAAAGGTAATCGGATCAGATATTGTTAAGAGAGTTGAGCTTATTGAATTCGTTCCAACTTATAGCTCATCAAATATAATCAATAAAATTAGAAATGAAGAAAATTATTCTTGAAAATATTAAAGCTCATAAACAAATTCTTAAAGACATAGAGTCTTCTGTAGAGGTAATATCTAGAGCCTCTGTAAAAATTATTGATTGTCTCAAAAATAGAGGGAAAGTTTTAATTTTTGGAAATGGGGGTTCGGCTGCAGATTCTCAACATATTGCCGCTGAGTTGGTTGGCCGTTTCCAAACTGAAAGAGCTGGACTTCCAGCCATAGCTCTCACAACCGATTCATCGGCATTAACTTCTATTGCAAATGATTTTGGGTATGAAAATATTTTTAGTAGACAAATTGAAGCTCTGGCCTCAGAAGATGATCTGGTCATTGGTATTAGCACCTCAGGCAATAGTAATAACGTGATTAATGGTTTGCAGAAAGCAAAAGAAATTGGTTGTTTTTGCATTGGACTCAGTGGCTCAAATGGTGGACACATGAGCGACAAATGCGATATTAATATTGTTGTTCCCTCTGATCAAACTGCAAGAATTCAAGAGATGCATATTCTAGTGGGGCACATAATTTGTGATTTAGTTGACAAAGAATTTAATTAATTACACTTAGTACATCATCGGATTTTATTTCTCTCATGCAATTGTGATGATTAAGTGGGCATGTTCTTTTCATACAAGGCTGGCATTCCAATTCTTTAGATAAATTAATACTGTGCCTATTCATCCATTGGCATGTGCTTTTCATATCTGTTGGACCAAAAATAGAAACAGTTTTAATTTGAAATGCTGCGGCCAGATGCATTGGCCCACTATCTCCAGTAATAAAAAGGTCCATTTGAGATATTAAGTTGATAAGTTCCAAAATTGAAGTTTTACCAGCAAGATTTACAAAATTTCCTATTTTGAAATTTCTCAGATGACTCTCAATATCATTTGCAATGGACTTCTCTTTAACACTTCCAAATATGAAGATATCATATTTATCAGCCAGATTCATTGCAACTTTTGCGAATTCTTCAGGGTACCATCTTTTAGCACTACCGTATGATGCTCCAGGATTTATTCCAAGTTTTAATTTAAGATTTTTTTTATTTTTTGCGGTCTTGTAAACTATTAATTTCCCAGGAGAAGATTTAATTCCCAAGCTTTTATTAATGAAGTTGTTATATTTTTCGACTTGATGTCCCTCATAAAATTTACTCTTATCAAATTTAAATTTTCTTTCTGCGTTAACTAAAAACATCAAAAAGGATGATCTTATTGAACTTCTAAAAGAAAAAAATATATCGTATTTGGGCATTGTTCTAGAGATTTGATAAAGACTTCTATAGCTTTTATTCTTAATAACTATTATTTCTTTAAGATTGGGATGTAATTTAAAGATAGATGTTCCAATTTCTGACCCGATAAAAGTTAGTTCACTATTGCCATAATTTACTAAAATGTTTTCAATAGCGGGTGTGACCATAACACTATCGCCAAGCCAGGTAGGAATTTCAATTAGTAGCCTCATTGGGTATAAATTATATAACCAGTTAACAACTTTAAATAACCATGCAAAAAAATAAAATACCAATATTGATGTATCACAGTATTTGTAGGATGCCTAAAGGAACATTAATGAGAGGTTTAAATGTTCCTAAATCATTATTCTTTATTCAAATGCTAATCCTAAAATTATTTGGTTTTAAAGGTGTTAGCATTAACAAACTTCTACCCTACCTTAAGGGAGATATTAAGGGTAAGGTTGTGGGAATAACATTTGATGATGGCTATCAAAATCTTATTGAAAATGCCCTTCCAGTTCTTAATTTTTTTAAATTTTCAGCCACATGCTATGTTGTTTCTGACGAAATTGGCAAATTTAATTCTTGGGATACACCAAAAGGCTTGCCATATCAAAAATTGATGAATCAAGAAGAAATTCAAATATGGATAAATAATCAAATGGAACTTGGATCACATTCTCATAAGCATGAAAGGCTAGGAGAACTTGATTTTAAATATGCTAGCGAACAAATCATAAAATCTAAAAACGAACTTGAGAAGAAATTTCGCGTAAAAGTAAATAATTTTTGTTTTCCATATGGTTCATACAGTAATCGTTTGATAAACTTCGTTGAAGAGACCGGATATAAGAGTGCAACTACTACTAATAGAGGAAGAGCTACTTCAAATGCTAATTTATTTGAATTGCCTAGAATTCCTATAACACACAGAACTTACCCCCACTCTTTGTTATTAAAAATATTCACAGAATATGAAGACAGAAAAAAACAAACATAAGGTTGCAGTTTTAACAAGAAATTTTGATAGCTCCAAGGGTGGGGCAGAAAGATATTGTGTTGAGTTAACCAAAAGGTTGAGTAACCTTTATGATGTGCATGTGTTTTGCCAGTCAAAAGGAAAAGATATTGATATTGGAAAAATTAATTTTCATCATGTACTGTCTTTTCCAGGATCTAGATTCATAAATCAATTATTTTTTTATTTTCACACACGCAAACTTACAAAAGGGGCATTTGATTTAATACATTCCCATGAAATACTTCCTAATGCCGACATTCTAACTATACACGTGCAATGTTTTAAGACACATGTTTCAAAATCCAAGGGTATAAAAAAATTAGTTAACTATATTTCTTTAATTCTTAGCCCGAGAAAGTTAGCTTATTTCCTACTTGAGAAGAAAACTTTCAGCGGAAAAAATAAAAGATTTATATGTGTCTCTGATTATATCAAGCAAAATTTGCTCGAAAACTATAGATTAAATGAAAATTTAATTGACATTGCTATGCCGGGTATTAATATCAACTCTCACGCTCAAAGTGCATTCAAACCCTCGAATAAATTTAAATTACCCGATAATAGTTTTAGAATATTGTTTGTAGGTAATGGGTTTGAAAGAAAAGGTTTGCCAACTTTACTGAAAGCTTTCAATGGAATTAAATCTAATGATATTTATCTTTTAGTTGCAGGTAAAGGGAATAAAAATGAAGCTCTAAAAAACAATATATCGGATAAGAAAATTATCTTTTTAGGACAAGTTCAGCACATGCAAAATTTATATGAATTATGCGATATTCTAGTACATCCAACTTTAGAAGATACATTTGCAATGTCGGTTTTAGAGGCTATGATAAATAAAATTCCAGTGATCGTAAGTAGCAAAAAATATTGTGGAATTGTAGAATATTTAGATGATAATGAGGTATTAATTCTTGACAACCCTAAGGATTCCAAAGAGCTTAGCAAGAAGCTTAATTTGTTGATAAATAATGCTGAATTAAGAAAAAAAATGTCTAGAAATGGTTTTAATAAGGCTAAAGAATTCTCATGGGAAAAAACCTTGTCACAAACAGTAAACTCTTATTCAAAATTATTATGAAGCCAGGTTATGAATTAGTAGATTGCCCAACATGTGGGAAAAATAATATAAAAAAATTAATTTTTGAAAGAGATGATGGTATTAATTTTTTCCGTTGCCTTTCTTGCAATATTGAATATTCCTCCCCACGACTTAAAGAAAAAGAATTACTTCGGTTGTATCAAAACGAAGATTGGAAAGATTTAAAGGACTATGAAAATTGGACATACGAAAACTGGAAATCAAGCAAAGCTACACATTATCATTTAGTAGCAAAAAATGTTGAATTAGTCAAAAAATATATAGGAACAGGTTCAAGAGTACTTGATTTAGGATGTGATATAGGTCTGACAATCAGATGGTTAATTGAGGAAGGTTATAAATCTGAAGGTATTGAGGTTAGCAAAATTGGATTTAATATAGCTAAGAATAAGACTAAAGTTTTGGTTCATAACTGCCAAATTCAAGACGTAAGCTTTAATTATAAATTCGATGGCATTTTGGTTCTTGATGTCTTGGAGCACCTCTATGATCCTGTTAATGTATTAAATCAAGCCAATAGGACTCTTAAAACTAATGGGTTAATTTTTATTCATGTTCCCAATCACCAAGGAATAAGCGTAAGATTCAAAAAATTACTTCATAAACTAAGACTTAAAAAGAGTTTTAAACATTTTGGTTTTCCTGCACATATTTATAATTTCGATAAAAAAAGTCTAACAAAAATTTTAGGGAAGGCTGGTTTCGAGGTCATTCATTTTGAGTCTTGGCCAAGATCCATGACTGAGGGGAAATTAAATCTTTTTAATAGAGTTCCTGTATCTATTATTAGCAAATTTGCCTTATCAGATTACATAATTTGTGTTGCAAGAAAAATATGATATCAGCAACTATTATTACTAAAAATGAAGAAAAGAATATTGACAGATGTCTAGCTTCTCTATTTTGGGCTGATGAAATTATTGTTGTTGACTCTGGGTCAACTGATAAAACGTTAAAAATTTGTGAAAAATATCAAGTTTGCATTATCGAAACAGATTGGCTTGGTTTTGGTAAAACCAAGCAGCTTGCCGTCAATAATGCAAAATATGACTGGATATTCTCAATTGATGCTGATGAAGAGGTTTCTCCAAGATTAGCTGAAAAAATTAAAGATCTTAAGTTAAATAAGTTTGATTACCACTCTGGATTTAAGATTAAAAGAGAGTCTTTTTATCTTGGTAAAAAGATACGTTTCTCAGGATGGCAAAATGATAATCCCTTAAGGCTTTTTAACAAAAATTTTGGTTCGTTTAATGATAGAGAGGTACATGAAATGGTTGTTATGAATGAACAGTCGTTAGCATTTATTAGTGAGCCTATTATTCACTATCCGTATGAATCTCTGTTTCATCATGTTAATAAAATTAACCACTACACTGACCTAACTTCAATCAATTATTCCAAAAAAGGGAAAAAATCTTCCATAGCCTTTTCCTTGCTTAGCTCTTTTTATAAATTTTTTAAAACTTATATAATTAGACTAGGTTTCTTAGATGGCAAAGAAGGGTTTGTCTTATCAATTATGTCCTCTTATTCAAATCTTCTGAAGTACTTAAAACTTTGGCAAATTAATAAGAATAAATAATGCAAATATTAGATAGAAGTTTTAAGTACAGCGAAAAATTATCCTTTTTTTTCGCTTTGTTATTTACAGTCTCTATTCCCATAAGCACTGCTTTGATGAATATTTCTGTCGCTTTCTTGTTGATCTTTAGTTTATTTAGTAAAGATTTTTATATTAATTTAAAAGAAGTTGTAACCTCTAAAGTATTCATATCCTGTTTGATTATTTATTCCGTTATGATTATTGGTTATTTTTGGAGTATTGCTGATTCGACTGAAATAAATAGAATTTTATTAAAATACCTTAAACTAGTTCTAATTCCGCTTCTTACAATTAGATTTTTCTTTGTTAAAAATAATCTAAGAACCCTTGAAAATACTATTATTGGCACAAGCCTATTTATAACCATACTTCCACATCTAATTTTTCTAGGTTTATTAAATGATCAAACAGAAATCGATCTTTATATAACCCAATTCGAAATTTCTCAAACTGGTGCCTTTAAAACTCACATAATTACAAATATTTTTGTAGCAATTGCTAGTTTTTTTTCCACTCTAAGGTATTTATATAGAAAAGAAAAAAAATATTTTTATATTTCACTAATATTATTTAACTATATCTTTATCTTATCGGATGGGATGGCTGGTCAAATAATTTCAGCCCTATTGATAATATTTTTATTCAGCAAATTCAAGTTCAAAAATATCTTTTTCTTTGCA
>Ga0181592_10000816_pt1 | contig 24766 bp, 16 predicted proteins | sample 071ome_20_FD_133755 | JGI IMG/M metagenome (GOLD analysis project Ga0181592, IMG submission 133755) | Coastal salt marsh microbial communities from the Groves Creek Marsh, Skidaway Island, Georgia - 071412BT metaG (megahit assembly) | ecosystem: Environmental > Aquatic > Marine > Intertidal...
CAGAGGTGATTGGAGCATAACGGAGATGCAACCTAGGGTATGTGCTGCTGCAGCGTCCTGCCATTTATCACTGACGACAAAGGAGTGATCCATATCCAGGCGGTATTGGTGCTCAAGCTCCTTAAATAGTCCTGTCCTAGGTTTGGCGCATGGGCAAGGATCTGATGGCTCGTGAGGGCATATCAAGACATCATCAATGGGGAGCTTGGCCTTCATCACCAGATGCATGCGTTCCAATTCCCTGCGATCGAGAGAGCCCTGAGCCAGTCCTGGCTGGTGGGTTGTCACAAAGACGAGCAGTCCAGCATCCTTGAGGGTTTTCATCAATGAGGCGATTCCCTTGCAAAGGGTGAAGGCCTCGACGCTTTCAGGCGAACGATGGGGCTCGGTTCCTTGGGTGTAGGCGTTGATCACACCATCCCGTTCGAAGAAAACGGCTGATTTCATACAACCCTTACCATAACACTTGTAGGTGAGTTTATCAAAAAGCGAACTCACGCTGTGGCCTGGCAAGGCTCCCGAAATCAGAAGGCCCGGTTGAGCTTTCTCAACCGGGCCTTACGGTAAAATGCCTTGTCCGGCTTAGAGATAAGGGTGTTGCCAAGGAGCTCGGTAGCTTCTTGCCAGCCTTTGGTTAGCTTCTTCGTCTCCGATGACCTCTCCCTTGGCAGCATCCCAGGCCAAGGTTCTGCCCAATGCCATCGAAAGATTTGCCAGGATGCAGCTTGCGGTTGAAATGTGACCTTGTTCGATATCAGCAATCGGCTTGCCACGTGTGGCAATGGCGTGGAGGAAGTCGAGCATGTGTCCTCGAATAGCTGGAGCGACATGACGTTCCAGATCCTTCTCGGTTTTGTCTTCGGGATACTCCTCAAGCTCCATGACTACGTCGGCATGCACCGGTTGGCTGCCCCGTTGACTTGGGATGAAATCGTAGCTGTTGACGCTTAACTTGAGTGTGCCTTTATCACCGTAAATGAAGGCAGCCCAGGGATAGGCTGGGTCGGGCGACTGACCCCAGGTTCGATGTTGCCAAACCACTTGTAGTTCAGGGAAGTCAAAGGTAGCAGTCTGTGTATCAGCGATGTTGGCCTTGGCCGCCTTGTCTACAAGGATCCCTCCAGAAGAAGAGACCCTCTCTGGCCAACCCAGATCCAGCATCCAGCGAACGGTATCGAGCATGTGGATGCACATGTCACCCACGATACCATTTCCATATTCCATGAAAGCGCGCCAGCCACGTTGGTGAACGATGTTGTTGTATGGTCGCATGGGGGCTGGTCCTGTCCACATGTCATAGTCGAGATTGGAAGGGGGTAATTCGTCGGGCGGATTGCTTCCATTGCGCATGTGGTAGTAGCAACATATTTCGGCATGAGCGATATTCCCGAGGGCTCCGGTGTCAATGAAACGTTTTTTAGCCTCGATGAGATGGGGCGTGCTTCGGCGTTGGGTGCCTACTTGGACGACGCGACCGTGTTCCCGTGCAGCCTGGAGCATGGCTTGGCCTTCCCGGATGTCGACGCTGATTGGCTTCTGCACGTAAACATCCGCGCCTGCCTTCACAGCCTCAATCATATTCAACGCATGCCAGTGGTCGGGTGTGGCAATCAATACAATGTCGAGATCCTTTCGAGCCAGCATGGTTCGGTAGTCAGCAAAGGTCTCTGGTTTCCGGCCAGATTTTTGCCTGGTAGCTACCAAATCGGCCGCCTCGGCCAGTAACTTGCTATCGACATCGCACAGTGAAGCCACCTCCACAGGTGCCACTTGAATGAGTCTAAGTAGATCGGCTTTCCCATACCAACCAGTGCCAATCAATCCGACGCGCTTGGGTGGGCCAGCGATGAGATCAGCGAGTGCTGATTGGTCAATGGTGGAGGCAGCGATTCCTGCCGCGCTTGTTTTGATGAAATGCCTTCGGTTCATGGTTTTGCTAGTTTTTGCGATCAGTAGAGGTTGCAACCCGGGATGATTTCCCAGGCACCTAATCTTTTGAATATCAGTGTCATCCAGGCATCGGTATTTGTCGATGATGGAATGGGCGAGCTAAAGAAGGATATCTCCAATCACGTTGCCATGCACGTTTGTCAGACGTCGTTCGATACCGTTGTGATAAAAGCTGAGTCTTTCGTGATCCAGCCCCATGAGGTGAAGCAGTGTGGCGTGAAAGTCATGGGTGGTCGTAATATTTTCGACTGCCTGGTAACCGAATGGATCGGTGGCACCGTAACTGAACGGGGCTTGAACACCTGCTCCAGTCAGGAAAGCTGTGAAGCCACGCGGATTGTGATCCCTGCCGCTAGCTCCTTTCTGGAAGGTTGGCATGCGCCCGAATTCAGTGCACCAAACGACCAGGGTATGGTCCAGAAGGCCTCGCTGCCTCAGATCTTGTATGAGTGCGGCAGTGGGTTGATCCATGATCTGTCCGTGAACCTGGTATTGCTTCTCGAGGGTTTTGTGGCCATCCCAATTACTCACTCCTTCTCCTCCGGTTTGATAGGCTCCATTGAAGAGTTGCACAAAACGCACACCTTGCTCGATCAGTCTCCTTGCAAGGATGCAGTTACGAGCGTAAGCGCTTTTGAGGTTCGTGGTGCTCGTATCAGCACCAGGGCTATCCACACCATAGGTTTGCAAGATGTGCCTGGGTTCACCGCTTAAATCTGAAACCGCTGGCACCGACAATTGCATGCGAGCTGCCAATTCGTAACTTGAAATGCGCGCAGCTAGTTCACTGTCTCCAGGGTGGGTTTTGAGCTGGTAGCGATTGAGATGGTTCAGGTAATCCCTGGTTCTGCGGTCCGATGTGGCCGCCACATCTGCAGGAGGCCTGAGGTTGCGAACTGGTTGGTTGGCGTTGAAATCAGTCCCTTGAAAGGCGGCAGGTAGGAAGCCAGGCCCCCAGCAGTTGACGCTTGATTGGGGGGCGCCCCTTGGGTCTGGGATCGCCACATAAGCCGGTAGCGAGTCGACCTCGCTGCCAAGAGCATAGGTGGTCCAGGCTCCAATACTTGGGAATCCATCCAGCGTGAACCCGGTGCACATGAAGTTTTCACCCGGTCCATGGGTGTTGGTTTCACTGGTTAGTGAGTGAATGAAACAAAGATCATCCACCAGGGATCCAAGGTGAGGGAGTAAATCAGAGGTCTGTTTGCCACTCTGTCCTCGAGCCCTGAATGCCCAGGGACTGCGGGCTAAATTGCCCTGTTCTCCCTGAAAAGTGATCAGTCCATCGGCACCTGGCATGGGTTTTCCATGATGCCGCCAGAGGGCTGGTTTGTAGTCGAAGGTGTCCAGGTGGCTGACGGCTCCCGAACAGAAAATCATCAGGATTTGCTGTGCTTTTGCGGGAAAATGAACAGGCCTTGCCGCATGGGGGTGAGCCGGATCGATGATGGGGCGAATGGGTTGCGTGGAAAGCGTGCTTGGCTTGGAGCTGCTTGCCAAATGGCCGTCGGCTTGAAGCAAATGACTGAGTCCCATGCTAGCCATGATGGACCCGCTACAACTAAGGAAACGGCGTCGGTCCAACAATGGGTGCCTGATGTTTTTACGTTGCTCGGTTGTCTCCCTCATCAAAGCAGAAAAAGAAAGCGGTTGGAGTTGAATAAGGCTCTACAAAAAGCTGCTAGTCCATCCTTTTGAACAAGCTGCAGGCTTATTGTCTGCTCATAAGCATCGGGAGTCCGTCCCTGAACAAGGAGGAATGCAAGGTTGATTTGATCCTCAACTTCTGCACCAGCTTCCTTTTTGAGGCGCTCGCTCAGGCTTGCTGCCTGCACGACGGTGAAGGGGTTGTTAAACAGATTGAGGGCTTGTATCGGTGTGGTGGACTCGGGTCGGTCAGGCATCACCTGATTCCCATCTGGGCAGTCAAAAGCTCCGAAAATGGCGTCCTGTTCCTGGCGAATTCGATTCATGTAGACCATGCGCCGAAAGGTGTCAGGGCCAGGGTTTTCCTTCGGGAAATAATGCATGACGTTCTCGCTCTGCACATCAAGTAAGTAAAAACCAGGGCCTCCCATGGCCTCTTGCATATTTCCAGCACACCAGAGAATACTGTCACGGATGGCTTCAGCTGATAGACGCCTGGGTCGAAAACGCCACAGGAGGCGGTTGCCGGCGTCGGCATCAAGGCCCTTATCATCGGGCTGACTCGATTGCCGAAAGGTGCGAGAAGTCAGGATGAGTCTCAGGATGGATTTGGTCGATCCATGGTGTTGGATGAATGTTTGAGCCAGCCAATCGAGCAGGGCTGGGTGCGTGGGAGCCAAACCGTTGCGCCCGAAATCGCTTGGTGTCGCCACCAGCCCACTTCCGAAGACATGATGCCAAATCCTGTTGACCATGACTCGAGCTGTCAGGGGGTGATCGGGGTCAGTGATCCATTTGGCAAGCTGCAAGCGACGTTCATTTTCAGGTGTCTCGTTATCCAGGGTGAAGGGTGCATGAAAGCCCGGTGATGCAGGTTGAACTATCTCTCGCTTTGCTGATGGGTCGCCACGATACAATCGATAAGTGGGCTCAGGCTGTTCAAAGAAACCCAGCCACGCCTTGGTGCCTTGGTTGATGGAGCGTCTTTCTGCTTCCAGTGATTCTTTTTGTCTAAAGAGGGTAAGCACCACGCTTTGATCCGATGGAGGCAGATGATGGACAAAGGCCTTAGGGTCGGAAGACGATACCAAAGGTTCTCTGCCTGAAGCATCGGCGATGGCTTGCCACGCTCCTTGCTCGTCCATTACTTCAATGATGTAATCGGTGACAACTCGGTCTTCGTACTGAGCGTTGCGGTCTCGGCTCCAAACAACTTTTTCCAAGGATTTTGGCTTGTTGAAGTGTAATTCAAGCCAGCCGCTTCCAACGGTGTTGGCAATCCAGCTGCGATGATTGCCATACTGACCATCGTTCAGGTGCTTCAGTTGGTGGATTTCATAGCCTGGAAGGCTTCCGGAGGCCCGAAGAGTGGTGCCTTCTGAGGCTAAGGCTACATTGGTGCCATGACCGTCGAATATTTCCAGTTCATCAATGCATGGCTCCGCATTGCTGGAGGCCAGGATGGTGAACCTGAGTGCTCGCGCTGAAGTGGGGGCAAAGGATTCCTCGTTGTAGCGTGGTGAGACTGGGGCGCGTCGTGCAGGACCGCTTTCTTCTCCCATCTGCCGACTTTTTCTCCGCCATGCTGCCATTTCCCTCTCAAGGCTGATCAGGTTCAGCTCGATTTCTTTCAGGTGCTCTGTTTGCTCAGGTGAAAGGGCATCTTTGATAGATCGCTCGCCATGCTGCACTCCTGCGAATATTGCCTGCATGCCGAAATATTCACTTTGAAGAATAGGGTCAAATTTATGGTTGTGGCAGCGAGCACAGCCCATGGTCAGCCCCATGAAGGCGGTGCTGGTTGTGTGTACCATATCATCCAACTCATTCTGGCGCTGAGCCAATGTCAGGGAGATATCGGGGCTCTTGACAATATCGTTCGGGCCAGCGACCAGGAATCCCGTTGCCTGATGCCTGCCAAGGGAGTCTCCGGCCAATTGTTCAGCCACAAAATCAGCATAGGGCTTATCCTGGTTGAAGGCATCAATAACGTAATCTCGGTAAGGCCATGCGGTCTTGCGCTCGCGATTCGTTTCAAATCCGTTTGAGTCAGCGTAGCGTGCGATGTCCAACCAATGCCTTCCCCACGTTTCTCCGAATTGGGGGCTGGCCAGCAAACGGTCGACCAGTTTTTCCCATGCCTCTGGCCGATCATCCAAAAGGTAATCGTTTACCCACTCTAGTGGTGCAGGCATCCCGAGGATGATTAGCGAGAGCCGCCGCGCCAGAGTTTGCTTATCTGCTTCTGGAGAAAGGGTTAGCCCCTTTTTACCAAGTTCCTGAAGGATGAATGAATCGATGGCATGGTTGTCCAAACCCGAGGTCTGATGTGGTATCTCAGGGCGCTTGATCGGCTGAAAAGCCCAATGATCGAATGATCTTTCTAAATCGGCTGCAACTTGTGTTGCCTGTTTACCATGGTTACTTAGCCAACGCTCAATGAGAGAAATTTCAGCTTCATCGAGGCTGCGATCCTCTGGGGGCATGCGGAACCCATCCTCCGTTGACCTGAGCCTCTGAAGCAGGTGGCTCGATTCAATACCGTGGCTTGGAAGGAGGGATTCCCCACTTTCCCCGCCACGAAGCAGACCTTCAAGGGTATCCAGGCGCAAGCCGCTCTTTTGTTTTTCTGGGCCATGGCATGCAATGCAATAATCACGGAAAATTGGAGCCAGTTGCCTTTGAAAATCCAATGTGTCCTGAGGACTGTCCTGGGCCCCAACAACCATACATGAGGACAAGGCGACCACGCAAACCGTCCTCAGTAAACCTCGGATCCACGATGTATTCCGATGCTCCATGCTTAGTTTTTTTTCATGCAAGCATTGCCAGACTAATCCTTCGAAGGGCAAGGGGACTAAATAATGTCAAGTCCCTTGAATAGCGACTCAATTTCAAGCACTATTCAACCGGTAGTGACCCTTCACTTTCTATGGATGCCAATGTTTCCCATCGCTGATAAAGGCTGGCAACATGTTCTTTTCCTTGCTCCAGCTCACGGCTGACTTCCTCGGCCTCATGGGCTCTCTCCAGATAAAAGTTTGGATCGTTGAGGGTCTTCTCAAGTTGCGCTACCTTTTCTTCGGCCTCAAGAATGGTGCTTTCCATCCCATCGAGTTCTCTCTTTTCCATGTACCCGAGTTTTCGGGGACGTTGACGTTTGGGCTTTTGAGCCGGCGATCCCTCAGATGGTTGCGATGCTTCGGGTTTGAGGCGTGCAAGGGTGGCTCGTCGCTCGGATCGCTTCTCCAGATAGTATGAGTAATTTCCCGGCTGAGAGAAGACTCCCTCCTCTTCGAATGCCACGATTTCGTCGCACACACGATCCAGGAAAAAGCGGTCGTGACTGACCACCATGACGCTACCCTCGAACCGCACGAGGGATTCCTCCAACAGGCGCAGGCTTGGCAAATCAAGATCGTTAGTGGGTTCATCCAGGATAAGGAAATTGCCGCCTTTCTTGAGCACCTTGGCCAAGAGGAGTCGAGCGCGTTCCCCGCCGGAAAGTTGCTCGACCGGTTCATTGGCTCGGTGGTCAGGAAATTGGAAACGCTTCAGATAAGCGCGTGCATTGAGGGTGCGCTCTCCAAAGCGCACGGTTTCGTCTCCATCGGCTATCTCCTCTAATACCGTCCCATGACCACTGAGATGCAAACGGCTTTGATCAATATAATTGAGGACAATTTTCTGCCCGATTCTGACCTGACCTTCGGTCGGTTCCAATTCGCCCATGCATAATCTTAGCAAGGAGGTCTTGCCCACCCCATTGGCTCCGACGATACCAATGCATTTTCCTGGGGTCAGTGAGAGGTTCAAATGACGAAAAAGCCACCGAGTTTCCGCACCATTGCCCACTTGAAGTCCTGCTTCCTTGAGTTCAACCCCGAGATTGCCTACAGGTGGGGGTGGGGGAAGGATGATATCCATTTCCTGCTCTTCGACTGGGGCGGATTGGTCTTTGGTTTGGTAGAACGTATCCAGACGATGGCGCGATTTGGTCCGTCTGGCTCTGACCCCAGCACGAACCCAGTCCAATTCGACTCTCAGGAAACGCTGTCGCCTTCGTTCTCCCTGATCGGCAATTGTGTCTCGGATGGCCTTATTTTCCAGGTAGGAAGCATAGTTCCCCTCATGAGAGTAAGCCTTACCTTCATCCAGTTCCACGACCCTTGTCGCCAAGTGGTCTAAGAAATACCGATCGTGCGTGGTGAAAATCACGGCGCCGGGAAATTGGGCGATGTAGCTCTCAAGCCATTGTATGGCTTCGGTGTCCAGGTGGTTGGTAGGCTCATCCAACAGGAGTAAATCAGGTTGGGCGACCAGTGATCTGGCTAAGGCAACGCGCCGTTTTTCTCCCCCAGAAAGAGGCCTAACCAGGCTGTTCATATCCGGTACCGTCAAGAATGAACCCACTGCATCGACTCTGGAGTTTAGCTTCCAGCCATCGGCTAGATTGATTTTTTCCATCAATGCCACCTGACGGTCTTCACTGCCTTCTCCTGACTCATATTCCCGAATCCATGACTGAACATCGCTGGCCCCATCCAGGATATTATCCCTGACGGTGAGCTCCTCTTTTAACTCAAAACTTTGGGGAAGGTAGCCGATGCGTAAACCCTTACGGGCGGAACACTCGCCACTATCCGGTAAGGCTTCTCCTGCAAGGATTTTGAGAAGGCTTGACTTGCCGCATCCATTGCGGCCGACCAAACCAACTTTTTCTCCTGAGCGGACAGCAACCGAAACCTTGTCCAGGAGACGCAGGTAGTCATAGGCCAGACTGAGGTCTGTCGAGGAGAGAAGCATGGTGTGATGTGGCAGCGCAGCCATCAGACCATGAAAGATCCTATTGCAAGAGACCTCAAGCCTATTCAAGACGCATTCGAGTGTTGTCGATGGCAAGATGCCTCTGATACGCTCCTTCCCTTGTTTGTCATGAATGCAGATAGGAGCCAAAGGGTTCGAATCAGGCAGTTATGGGGCTTTCGGTTGGCTGCCTCCCTACTCATCCCCATTTTGCTCATAGGAGGGTGTGAACTGGTCCTGCGTCTGGCTGGAGTCGGTTACTCGACGGCTTTTTTCCTGCCAACTGAGCATCAAGGTCAAAGCTACTGGCGTGAGAATCCTCGTGCTCTGTGGCGCTTCATGCCTCCTTCTCTGGCTAGGCAACCAAGGCCCCTGATGATACCACGTCAAAAAGAGGCTGGGGTTACCCGAATTTTTGTCCTAGGGGAGTCGGCCGCATTGGGGGATCCTGAACCAGCATTTGGTGTCTCAAGGATCCTTCAAATTCTCCTTGAACATCAGTATCCAGAGAAGAAATTTGAAATTTTCAACACTTCCATCACCGCCATCAATTCTCATCTGATCAAGCCCATGGCCAAGGAGCTAGCATCGATGGAAGGGGATTACTGGCTGGTGTTCATGGGCAACAACGAAGTGATGGGACCCTATGGTCCGGGTTCGGTTGCCGGTGAATCGATAAGCTCTCCGTGGTTGATGCAGACTGGATTGGCCTTGAAGCAGCTTCGTCTGGGACAATGGATCGGTTCGCTTGGTGCAGCCTCCTCCGAAGCCCCAGCTGCATGGAGGGGGATGGAAATGTTCGCGCAGCAGAGCATTGATCCAAAGGATCCTCGACTCAAGCTAGTCCACCAGCGTTTCGGAGAAAATCTTCAAGCCATTGTGAAGACCGGGCTCGACTCGGGAGCTCGCATTGCTCTCTCGACGGTTCCCGTCAACCTGCTTGATCAAGCCCCTTTCAGTTCATGTAGGACGGAGGATGATTCATCAGAACGCTTACTCAAGCCTCTGCGAGAATTGATCGACGCAAGGCTCTATGCCGAGGCTCTGGATGGGCTGCAAAGATTGGAGTCAACCCTTAGTCAACAGGCCCAATGGCACTGGATGATGGGTTTCTGCCTTCAACGATTGGAACAATTTGACGATGCTCGCTCACATCTGGCACAGGCTCGTGATTTGGACTGCCTTCCTTTCCGGGCTGACAGCTCGATCAACCAAGCTATCAGGCAGTGTTTTGAAGCGTTCAAATCCAGGCCGATGGTCCTGATTGATTTCGAGGCCACACTGATGGCCAAAGCCAAGGGGAACATTCCTGGTGACGACCTGTTTTGGGATCATGTTCACATGAAATTTCCAGGTAATTACCTAATGGCCCTCATGATGGCTGATTGGCTAGCTCGTGACATGCAATCCAGGGTTGAGGGATCTGCTCAAGAGGCTCCCCAGTGGTTGTCCATGCGGGATGCTTCAAGGTTTCTTGGCATGACCCTCTGGAGTGATCATGCCATGCACAGCCAGATGAAGGATCGACTCAGTCAGTTTCCCTTCGCTGGAACCATCAATTACCATGAACGCATCAGTGTACTGGAGCAGGCATTGAGCGAAACAAGTGTTGGGTTGAACCCTGAAAGCTTTGAGGGGCAGGCCGCTGTCTACCTGGGCCTGATTCGGTCTCATCGGCAGGACTGGCATTATCAGGAGCAGTTCGCCCGCTTTTTGGAGGTTTTTGGCAAACGCGAACAAGCGATCACAACCTGGCATGAAGTGCTCAAGATTGTTCCTCAATATCTGGCTGGTCGGTTTCAGCTAGCTCAGTTGTTGGGGCAATCAGCCGACAGTGCCGTGGAGGCTGAAAGCCTGGCACAAGGTTTGGTGGATGAACGGCCTGAAATAGCTGTTTTTCATCTGGCTTTGGGGCGGGCGCTTTATGCGCAATCCAGGGATGTCGAGGCGATTGAAGTATTCAAGAAAACCGTTTCGATGAACCCTGACGAGTTGGCAGCCTGGATCATGATGGGAGCTTCCTACCGCCAGATCCAAAAGCCTGAAGAAGCCATAGCTTGTTTTGAAAGGGTCTTGCAGAAGCAGCCTGACCAGCTGGAGGCTCATCGACAGCTCCTCGAGTTGCACGCTGAAGCGGGGAACCAGGAAGAAGCTTCCAAGCATCGTGCCTTGATTGAAGCGATAGACCAGGCCCAGGCAGTCGAACAAATCGAGGAAATCGAGTTGTTCTAATACGGCTGCCTTCGCTGAGCTAGGCTTGGTTGTCTGCTGTCTTGATCCGCTCGAGTTCTTTCTTTGCTGCCTGAAGCAGGAATAGGCAGTCAGCTCCAGTCACCAGCAAGCGACATCCCTTATCGCGGTAAGGTGCTACCGCTGAGGCTTCGACCCCGAAGTAACCAACTGGCATTTGGACGCTATGGCACACCTGGAGCACGTGGTCAATAGCCTCAATCACCTCAGGATGGTCTACTTCCCCCATCCTGCCCATGCTGGATGCAAGATCGTAGGGTCCAAGAAGGATGCCATCCACACCAGGAAGAGCCGCGGTGGATTCGATGCATTGGACCGCTTCGATGTGCTCGACCTGGATGATCACAGTGATCGCCTCATTGGCCTGTTCGACATAATTTTTGAAATGGGCTCCATAGCCCTGCGCGCGACCAATACCCACCCCTCGGTGGCCCATAGGAGCGTAGCGCGCATGCTCGACCACCAGCCTTGCATGAGCCGTGCTGTTGACCTGTGGGGCGATGATGCCACTAGCGCCCAGATCGAGGATTCGCTTGATTGGCTCTTCCTCTGAAACCGGCACCCTGACAATGCAAGGAAGACGATGTCCAACAGCCTGAAGGATTCCTGTGAGATGCCCTAGATCAAGGGCTCCGTGCTCGGCATCGACAAACAACCAGTCAAATCCGGCCTCGGCCAAGATTTCGGCAGCTGCGGGGCAGGGAAGCGAGACAATGCTACCATGTAGGGTTTCGCCATGCTGCAATCTGCTGCGTAGTGAGGGGAACATGCCTGAATGCTAACCTCGTCCTACCTCTGTAGGCAAGTGATGCCTCCGGGGCTTTTCCTCAACCAATCATGGGTTGGCTCCGCTTCTCTTTTTTGTTTAGCTAATGGGTATGACCTTGTCTTACCCCCGCATCCTTGGGTGGATTTCGTGCGCCCTGTCTCTTTTGATTTCCAGCTGGTTTCAGGTGGCCATTGCGACCAGCCAAGCACCGAATATCGTCTTGATCATCTCTGATGATCAGGCATGGACCGATTACGGTTTCATGGGGCATGAAATCATTCAAACCCCGCACTTGGACCGTCTGGCTTCCCAGAGTGTCTGGTTTGACCGGGGCTACGTCCCTACGGCCTTGTGTCGACCATCGCTCATGACCTTGGCTACCGGGCACTATGCTCACCGGCATGGCGTGACAGGCAATGACCCTTCTCCCAAGTATGCCCCTCAAGGATCAAAAATTGAGCAGCAACGTCGAGCTGAACTCATTAGTTTCTTGAACCAATTTGATTCCTTGCCTGCAGCCTTGGCTAGATCGGGTTATCTCACTCACCAGAGTGGCAAATGGTGGGAGGGGTCCTTTGCTCAAGGTGGCTTCACTCATGGCATGACTAGAGGATTCCCCGAGCCCGGAGGCAGGCATGGGGATGATGGGCTGACAATTGGTCGGGAAGGGCTTGGGCCAATCCGGGAATTCGTGGACCATGCCATGACCTCTGAACAACCTTTTTTCCTATGGTATGCTCCATTCCTTCCCCATACCCCCCATAATCCCCCCGAGCGCCTGCTTAATCGCTACCGTGACAAGGTGGATTCTTTGCAAGTTGCCAAATATTACGCCATGTGCACGTGGTTTGACGAAACCTGTGGTTCGCTTCTGGAACTGATTGACGAGAAGGGGATTCGCGAAAACACCCTGGTTATCTACGTCACAGACAATGGTTGGATCCAGCATCCAGAAAAAAATGGCTATGCGCCTAGATCCAAGCAGACACCTTACGAGGGTGGCATCCGCACCCCAATCATGTTTCGTTGGCCAGGTCAGTTTAAAGCGAGTCACCGGTCTGAACTGGTCAGTAGCATTGATCTTTATCCCACCATCCTTTCAGCAGCGGGTCTGCCTTTGCCCAATGGTTTGCCTGGGCTTGATCTGGTAGAATCCATGCGTGGTTCCCTGCCGTTGGCAAGGAAGCAATTATTCGGCGAAGGTTTTGCTCATGACATAGCTGATATCAACAAACCGGAAGCGTCCCTGCTTTACCGTTGGACGATTCAAGGCCGCTGGAAACTGCTATTGACCTATGACGGGGAAGTGAACCGCTACCAAAGCTCTCATCCGCGCGACATTCCTGGGCCTCAGTTGTTTGACTTGGAGTCCGATCCCCATGAACGTCACAATCTGGCCGACCAGCAACCCGCAAAGGTTAGGCTGTTGGCCGAAAGTTTGGCAAACTGGTATCCGCTCAAGGAAAGGAAAACCCTTGCACCCTTACCTTGATCCCTATGACCAAATAAAGGCTTGGTGAGGCCTGTTTTTAACGTGGTCTTGGCTGCTTGGTCTCATCCAGCCCCTGCCCATGTGAACTATCAGAGCTTAGTCCTATTCCACTAGTGTGCAGGCAAAGGAGTGACCCTATTTCTTGGCTAACTTGCCCAGGCGCCTGACCCGCAGGTTGCGGTAGTGGACCTCGTCCTGATGGTCCTGCAGGAGGATGTGCCCCTGGTGTCTTTGGCCAAAATCTTTCACCTTTTTGAATTTGCTTCCTGCTACCGCATCCAGGACACGTTGGCTGCCTAGGGTGTATTGAAGAACCATGATACCATTGAGCCAGTGTTCGGCCTGCTGGCCTTGAACCAGAATGCGGCTGTGATTGAATTCTCCGACCGGCTTGATCACACGATTCTGAGCGGGAAACACATCATAAAAAGCGGCGGTTTGCCACTTGGGCCCTCGTAGTGCATCGGGATGTTTTGAGTCGTCGATAACCTGATACTCGTGGCCAATGGCTCCACCACGTTCCTCCATGATGAAATACTTGACCCCGCTATTGGCCCCCGGCGCTACCTTCCACTCCCACTCGAATTCGAACTGACCAAACTTGGTCTTGGTGATCAGGTCTCCACCGCCTCCCTTGCTGATATGCTTGAGGCAGTCATTTTCAATGGTCCAGCCCTGTGATGGGAAATCCTCCTTCTTGAAGCCCCTCCATCGAAGGGTGTCCTTACCATTGAAAAGGTTGGCCCATCCGGCTTCCCGCCATGCCTTATTTAGGGTGTTGGGTTTGCGGTTTTCGGGTAGAGATGTGGGTGCTGGTAGGGCTTTGATTTGGATTTTCCTGAACCAGACTTCGTCGCCATGATGCTGGAAGACAATGTGCCCTGAAGGGCTTTTTGCAAATCCAGGATGCTCTGCAAACTTGCTTTGGCCGATCAGTTGTTGAACCCCGTAACTTTCAAGGTTGCAGGCAAGGATCTTGTCGCCATTGAGCCAATGTTCCAAATGGTCGCCAGCAAGGACGATTCTCGAAAGGTTGTATTCCCCAGCAGGATTTAAGGCCTTGTTCTGGGCACTGATCAGATCGTAAAGATCACCCACAAGGTGTTTGCTGGCGCCCTGGTCACCCTCTGCCGGATCATCCAGAATTTGATACTCCAGGCCTGTGTGCCAGGCCTGCTGGCCCGTTTCAGCGACTCGGTAGATGACGCCACTGTTGGCACCTTGGGTCGCTACCCATTCGAATACCAGTTCGAAGTGCTCATAGGCCTTGCGGGTAATCAGGTCTACCGAGCTTGCCTCAGGGTTGCTTCGCAGAGTCCCTTCCTTGACGCTCCAAGCCTTATCAGGGAAACCCTCTTGTCTGTAGCCTCTGAGTGCTTCGATCGATCCCCCATCAAAAATGGATTCCCATTCATCGCCTGTGAGGTCTGAGGAGGAAAGATTGATGGCAAGCAGCAACATCGTTGCACGGGCGTAGCTAGAAAGAGAGGTCATGAATGATTCGTTTTAGGTGGTTGAGGTTAGATGTAATCTAGGAGTCGGCTAATTTCGCTGCAACCCTTTAATAGAGAACCCTCATCGGGTTTTGAGGGTGAGTTGAAAGCTTAGGATGATGGGGAGTGGTCGGTGATTTCCCGCCTTAACTTGGGCAAGTCGCGTTCCTGTAGGTTCTCGAGCTTGCGTATGGACCGCCCCATGGAAAACAGGCTTGGGATGCTTGAAGGATGCAGGATGCTGAAGGTCTTCTGAACCACAGAGCGCATGCCATGCCACCTTGCACGGAGATCGCTCCGCTCCTGAAGCGCCAGTTCATGGCGAAAGGTATCGGCAAATAATTGGTCTAACACAGGCAGGTCCTGCAGCTTGGCCACAAATTGCCCCCTTAACCATTTTCCATACCCCCAGGATGCGATAGCAATCACCAGACAGGTCAAGGCGATGGAACCTGGGATCTGCCAGCCCGGCCAGGTCTTGTAGGCACCCCAAGTCGCCAGGCCGCCTACGATGAGGGCAATGAGACTGATACCACCCCATTTGAGTTGCAGCTTCCGATACTCCAGTTTGACCGTGCTGCACAACCTGGCGTGCATGATGAGCTTTCGCGTGGCTTGAAGTAGATCACTGACCAGGTTGTCAGCACGCCGAGTGGGGGTCCTTCGGATTTCTTCCAGGACTTCCTGACGAGATTGATCAAAGTCGCTCAAGGGGATTCCAGGGGTCTCCGATTCCTGCAGGGCCGTGCCCTGGTCTGGTAGATAGAGGTTGTAGATGTGGGGGATATCTTTGGTGCGTATTGCCTTGGATAAATTCCAGCTCAGCGTGCCATAGGTTCTCGCAAAATCTCTGATGTTGCGAAATAGATCTACCTTATTGAGTATGATGAGGAGTTTGTAATCCAGCCCTGCCAGAGTCTGGGTAAGGATACTGATTGTCTCAGCCGTGGTGCCTGGTTTATCGGGATCGAAAAAAAACAGAATCAAATCGGCTTTCTCGGCGAAAAAACGGACCCCAGCAGCAAAGTCATACTCCCTGGTGTTGGCAGCCCCAATGGCATCGATCATGCCAGGGCTGTCAATCAGCGAGAATGCCTCCAGCACTGGATTGGGTAGTGTCTTGAGCTTGAGACGGTTGACCAGGGAGGGGCCAAGCCTTTCAAGATGCTGCAGTGGCAGAGAAGGGTGACTGGTGATGGTGTGTCCGTCAAAGGATTCCTGCCTTGATCCGTGGGTGATAAGGGTAAAACCATCATCGGTTGGAGCCAGGCCGGTTTTTTGAATCGCCTCGCCCAAGAGGTGATTGATGAACGAGGACTTTCCTGAAGAGTGGTTGCCCAGGAAAAGGACACTTGGGAAACCTGCTGGCTCCCTGGCTTGAACGGGGAGCTCGAATGAGAGCTTGTCAGCCAAAGGCCGCAGATCTCGGTTGTAAGTGTCTAGAATGGTCTTGCTGACGGAACGTTCCTGATTCATGCCTGCGTGTCAGATTGCCCGGGAATGGGAGCTTGATGATTCATTGACGCAGCCGCAGCGTTGCCTCGACCGGGTAGTGATCGGAAGGATAGCGCCCGTTTTCCTGGGTATAATTGATGAGGGCATGCAGGGTATTGAATTGATCTGAGTGAATGATCCAGTCAATTCGCTTGCCTTCGCGGTGCCCTGTCCATCTTGAAAAGGATGCTTCGTCTTCTTGAGGCTCGGGGTGGATGACCCGATAGGCGTCTATCAGCTTCTGGCTTCCTGAGTTGCCCCCCTGACAGAGAGCAGCGTAGGGGGCACCTTCTTCGGTTGTGTTGAAGTCACCGGTTAGGATGACCGGATACTCATTGAGGATACTTTCAGCTCGACGGCGAATGAGCTTGGCCGATTCAAGCCTGGCCTCTTCCCCGCGGTGGTCAAAATGCGTGTTGGCAAAGACAAATTCTTTTCCCCCGGATCGATTGTCGCGTAATAGCACCCAGGAGAGCATGCGCGTCAGAGATGAATCCCAGCTGACGCTACCTGGGACCTCAGGAGTCTGGCTAAGCCAGAAGTGACCCGCATCGATCATCTCAAATCGGTCCTTTCTCCACATCAAGGGGACAAATTCACCTTTTTCGCCTCCATCGTCTCTGCCGACGCCATGAAAGCCATAATCGCTCAGATGTTTTTTGAGGAAATCGGCTTGGAATTTGAGGACTTCCTGGCAACCGAGCAGGTCGGGTTGAGCCAATTCAACGGTCTCCAGGACCAGGTAGTCTCGATGGGACCAACTGTTTGCCCCATCATTGGCGGCACCATAGCGGATATTGAAACTCATGACCTTGATAGGCTGGTATGGATCCGCTGCCTTGAGATCTCCGAAAGGATGATTCAGCAGGTAAAAGAGGACCAGCACAAGCAGCTGGGATGTCACGAGTGTTTTGCGGGAACTGACTTTCATGGTTTTGGCTTATTGATAGAGTCAATGATACGGTTCTAATCCTTCGAGGTCATCGGGCTGACGCGATAAGCGCCTTCAGGCCAAGAAGGTAGCTCTGCTTGCCGAAACCGGCTATCTGGCCCAAGCAGACCGCCGCAATCATGGAATGATGCCGGAAGGATTCCCTCGCATGAATGTTGGAGAGATGCACTTCCACAGTGGGCACTCCTGCCGCGGAGATGGCGTCCCTCAAGGCAATGCTGGTGTGGGTGAGCGCTCCAGCGTTGAGAAGGATGCCATCGAACTTTTGCCTCGCATCATGAATCCAGCCGACCAACTCTCCTTCATGGTTGGATTGCTTGCATTCCAGGATGACTTGTCCGGCGGTGGCTTCCTGCTGGAGTGCCTGGTTGATCTCCTCCATGGTAACCGTGCCATAAATGGCAGGCTCCCGGAGCCCCAGCATGTTCAAGTTGGGGCCATGCAGGCAGAGAATATTCATCAGATTTTCTTAACCTCAAGCCGCGGAGCTGTCGATGCTGTAATGCCTAGTGAGGCTGAATTGCTTCTGGCATTTGCTGCCGGGCTTGCTCCCAACGGGGTTTGCCCTCCAGGTCGTAGGCAATCAGCTCACCGGAGAAGGTACCGCATATGATTGACTCTCCCTCTGGCCAAAGAAATAAGCAAGAGGCTGGTTTCTGGCTTCGCACCATGAGTTTTTCACGCCCGGTATTGGAGGATTGTGCCCCGGAGTGGGCCTGAAGTTCGCGATAGGAGTAAAGATCTCCACGCTGGTTGATAGCATAAAGTTGCGATGATTTGTCATACCAGGCCAAGTCCACAAGGCTGTAGGCGTGTTGGCGCCCCAGGTCGTAGAGCTTTTCAGCCGAGGCCCTTTCCCAGACCTTGATGCTGTGATCATTGCCAGCACTGATCCAGAGGGAATTGTCCTCATTCACGGCCAGAGCCATAACCGGTGCAGTGTGGCCCTCGAGCCAATCTCGCTCGCGAAAAGTGTCTGATTCCCAGACCTTGATGGTGTGGTCGGCAGAAGCGCTCAGCCAGTAGTTGCCATCGGCCGTTTCAAGGCAATCAAAGATTTCGTCCTTGTGTGCTTGCCAACTTGCCAGTTCCTTGCGGGTAGCGAGATCATACACATGGATGGATCCCTTCCAGCCTGGCTGGCTTTCGCAGGCAATGAGCCGACTCTGGTCCTGGCTGATGAGTAACTGAGTGATTCGGCCCTGAAGGCCTTGATTGATTGCGTCGATGACCTCTTTGGTTTGAGGATCCCAAAAAAGAATGCTCGCGAAACCTCCGGTAATCCAATGGTCTCTACCCTGATCCACGACCACGGCACGTATCGCATCCCTGTGAGGGGTTTGAATATATTGCGCCCTTGGTTCTTCTTGAGAGAGCTGAGTTAGGACTAGGTTGGCTCCCTGACTGGAGAGCAGGGTCCCCTTGGTGCCGGAGACTGCCCCAGCCAGCACGGGTTGATATGAGTCAGGAAGAGCTGCTAAGGCCCGAGGATCATTTTCCTGTGACTGAGCGCGCTCCAGTGCCAATGTATCCCAGCCCATGCCTTGATTGATCCACTGTTCCAGTGTCGCAATGGCCTCAGGGGTCAGTTGGTCTCGAGGTGGCATGTGTGTTTCGCTTTCGGGTGAAAGCGTCTCCAAGAGATAGCTTCCGGCAGCATCACCAGGTATGGCCACCTTCCCGGAATCACTTCCCAATAGGATGGCCTCTCGACTGTCCATGATCATGCCGCCTTTGGCCTTATCGGCGTGATGGCAGGCAAGGCAATGCTTGCCAATTAGCTGCATGGCCTCGACGACTTGATCCGATGGGTCGGATTCTGCAACCAGAGGTAGCCAGAACCCATTGAGGCTGAGTAGGAGGACAACGATGAGAGCAAGCCCTGGTCTGTTGGCGATAGGATTGAACGATGAGTCAGCCTTGGCAAGTGGCCTAAGTGGTGAGGTGATTGAGCGCGGTGCTCTGGCTGAGGTCTTCAAGACCACTGCCGAGATCATGGTTCTGTAGCAAGGAGCCATCACTTCAATGCAGATAGGAGATTTTCCAACGGAGATGCCAGAATGCCGAGCTGCTGGTTCCAGAGTGTTCGAAAATCCCCAGGCATGAACATCCAGATCACCGCTGCTAGGGCGATGTATGGTCCAAAAGGAAGGCGGCTGGACCATTCTCTGCGACCGATCAGGATGAGTCCTACCCCTAGGATGGCACCGATCATGGAACTCACCATGAGTGAAAAGAAAGTCGATTGCCAACCCAGAAAAGCGCCGATCGCACCCATGAATTTGACATCACCCAGCCCCATGGCCTCGCGCGGTAGGGTGATGTCACGGCACCATGCTTCCATATGCGGGATTTTTTCAGGATCGAAGGTCTCCCCATCAATGAGCAGCTTTCCTGGAGAGAGTCGGACCCTCACACCCGCGTAACAACGATCAGCCAACTCAAGTTTCTCAGCCATGAGAGTGATTTGATCGGTTTTGCGGTAGAAAAGTTCCTCATACGGCACAGCTTCCTCGGGCAGGATCAAATTTGATTCGGTGAAAACAAGCAGCGTGCAATCGGAGAACTCCACTTTCATGCTGCCAAACATGAGTTTACCCAGTCGGACAATGGCATAGACCAAGAGCCAACCGACTACAGCACCGGTAAAGCTAATACCCAAAGCTTCAAAGCGCCCCTCGACCCCATGAATGGAGGGAAAAACCAAAGTGTAAATCAGGCCAGCAGCAATGCCCCCAAGGGTGATTTCATCTGGAATGATGAAATGATCGAAATCAATCAAGGTTGCCACCAGCAATGCCGAAAGCACTGTGGCATAAGTCACTGCCAAGGCTGTCGAGATTGGGCCAAACCAATGCCAGCAGGCAACAAACATCAGGCCCGTCCCCAGTTCCATCGCCAAATACCTCACCGCAATGGGCTGATGGCAGTCACGGCATCGCCCGCGCAGGCAAACCCAGGTAACCAGTGGAAGGTTCAGATACCATGGAATCCTTGCCTGACACTTTGGGCAATGGGAAGGTGGGGTGATGACACTGATCCCCAGCGGCATCCGGTGAACGCAGACATTGAGAAAACTCCCGACCATGCATCCCAGCATGAACCAGCACGCTGACCAGAATTGCCACGGCAGTTGACGCCAGTCATCGAGATCCATCCAATTCATGTCTCCTAGCCTGCGCTTTCCATTGATTCGACCGATGATCCAGTCGGGTAGATGTGGGTATGAAGCGCTTCGCGCATGGTTTTCAATGGAGGGGTCTGTCCTGTCCAGATCTCCAATGCAGCCGCCCCCTGGTGCAGGAGCATCCCCAGACCATTTGCCGTTCGACACCCAGCTAGCCTTGCAGCTTTAAGAAAGGGGGTTTCGGCTGGTTGGTAAATCATGTCATAAGCATGTGATACCTGATCCCAATTTAGAGATTCTCGATCCCATGGCATGGAGTCGGAGGCCTTGAGCCCCAAGGAGGTTGCATTGAGAATTAAGTCCACCTTCTCTCCAGAGTGGGGGTAGCCAATTTCGACCTGCAAGTCTGGGTGAGTCACCTGCAGTTCCTTGGCAATGGTTTCGCACTTGGAGCGGGTTCGGTTGACCAGAAAAAGTTTTCGTACGCCACCTTCTGGTAGCTTTAGCGCCGCTACCCGGCCGGCACCGCCCGCTCCGAGCAGGACGCAACAGCTATGTTTGAGGTCCAGAGCGAGATCCTCTCGAATGGAGGTTAGGATTGCCTCGGCGTCTGTATTGTAGCCGACACTTCGAATGGCCTGAAAATTGCCTGTTTCTTTGGCCTTGCCTACGGGCATCCAACTCCCGTCATGGAGCTGCCCATCAAATCGTATGGTATTGACCGCGCCCCAGCGGCGGGCACTTTCATCCAACTCATCCACCCATTCCAGGGCAAGTAGCTTGTGCGGGACTGTCAGATTCAGCCCAACAAAGTGCATGGAACGCATCCCCTCAAGGACCTGAAGGAGTCGATCGGGGTGCACGTCGAAGGCTAGGTAGCGCCAGTTAAGCTCAAGTTGTTTCAAGCCAGCATTCTGCATGGCAGGCGAGGCTGAATGAGCGATGGGGTGCCCGAGCACCGCGCAGTAGCGCGTGCTGGCATCGAGGCTATGGTTCCAATGGGCTGGCACTCCAGATATTTATACGGTGCGAAGCATTAAAAACCATGCCTAATTTTAATTGAAGCGGTATCCGGGAGTGCCTAAGGTCAAGGTGCCCGCTCACCCAGCCTGGTGACCTGTGAAAGGATTGCGTTGTGATCAACCCATTCCACACACTTATGTCACTTGCTCAATTGTATTCTGCTTCCCTTCAGGGAATCCATGCCCAACCTGTCAATGTAGAGGTTCACATCGGGGCGGGGGATTTTTCCACCGTGATTGTTGGCCTTCCCGATATTGCCATCCGTGAATCGAGGGATCGGGTCATGACCGCGATCCAAACCAGCGGCTTTGCTCCTCCCAAAGGCCGCACGACCATCAACTTGGCACCGGCCGACCTTCGCAAAGAAGGCCCAAGCTTTGATCTCCCGATGGCCCTCGGATTACTCGGAGCAACCGATCAGCTTCCCTCTGACTGCTTGAAAGGCGTTCTTTGTATTGGGGAACTGGCTTTGGATGGCTCCATTCGTCCGGTAAGAGGGGCTCTTTCCATTGCATTGCTAGCCACTCAAGCGGGGTTTTCAAAGTTGATGCTTCCCGAAGCCAATGCATTGGAGGCTGCTCAAGTGGACTCACTTGACATATGGGCTGTCAAACACCTGCGGCATGCCTGTGAGATCCTGCAAGGTCGAAGCCTCCCTATTGAAATCAGCCTCCTGGATGCTCCTTCAGAATCTGGCCAGGGACTCGAGTTCCAGCCTGATCTGGCCGATGTCAAAGGCCAAAAGGCAGCTCGTCGCGCTTTAGAAATCGCTGCCTCGGGAGGTCATCACCTGTTAATGATGGGGCCACCTGGGACGGGTAAGTCCATGCTCGCACGTTGTCTGCCCAGTTTGTTGCCTCCCATGAAGGCTCGAGAAGCCCTTGAGGCAACTCAGATCCATAGCATCGCAGGGATGCTGCAAGCCCATCAAGGGCGCCTGCTCAATCGTCCGTTTCGGCACCCACATCACAGTGTGAGTGATGCAGGGCTTCTTGGAGGTGGCAGCTACCCCAAACCAGGAGAAATATCCCTGGCTCATCATGGTGTCCTATTTCTGGATGAATTGCCTGAATTCCGTCGAACCGCTTTGGAAGCACTGCGACAACCCCTTGAGGAGGGAGAGATCAGCATTGCCCGTGTTCAAAGCTCGATCACGTTTCCCGCCAAGTTCATGTTGATCGCGGCCATGAATCCAACCCCAGACGGTCCCATGCCTGAAGAGAGCCTATCGAGCCCGAGAGCCATTGAGCGATACTTAGGTAAGGTCTCTGGTCCTTTGATCGATCGGTTGGACATGCAGGTGGAAGTGCCTGTGATTCCTTACATGACCCTTTCCAATGAAACTGGAGGCGAATCCAGTCAACGGGTGCGTGAGCGTGTGGAGAAAGTTCGACAAATTCAAGCACAACGCTTCAAGGACCATGCGGCAGTGGCTTGCAACGCCATGATGGGGCGGAGTGCCCTGAAGACGTTCTGCAAACTTGACGAAGCAGGTCATCAGATCATGGCCAAGGCCTACGATCAATTAAATCTCAGTGGTCGTTCCTATGATCGGATCCTGCGGCTAGCCCGAACCATTGCCGACATGGATGGGAGTGCGTTGATCCGCGCCTCCCATTTGATGGAATCGCTTCAGTTTCGAGGACGTATGGGCAAGAAAATGACCCACACTTAAGGCAGCATGATTTGTCTTGCTAAGACCGGGCAGATACAGCGATCTGGTTAGCGCATGTCAGTCAGTCACCATGAGGGCCGCCGCAATGCAGCTGCCTGGTTCTCTCCGTCCATTCCATGGCGGCCGGAGCGTTGGCCCTTCTTCTATGGATGGGTCGTGGTGATGGCCGCCACACTGGGGACGGTCTTCAGTATTCCCGGGCAGACCATGGGTTTCAGTGTCTTTACCGAGATCCTCATGGAAGAACTGGGGCTTTCGCGGGTCAGTCTCAGCGTATCCTATTGCTTGGGAACCGTTCTCAGTGGCCTGAGCTTGCCCTTGATGGGGAAATGGATGGATCGATGGGGTGAGAGGCGGATGGGGCTGATCGCTGTGATTGCCAACTTTCTGATCCTGATGTACCTCAGCCAGGTCGCGCGTATCGTTCAATACCTCAAGCCATCTTTTTTGAACCAAGGTGATTTCTGGGTTCCCTTTGTCATGATCACCCTTGGTTTTTTTCTCATTCGACTTTCAGCCCAAGGTGTCCTTTCCATGGCTTGCCGCAACTTAATGGGGCGCTGGTTTGATCAACGTCGAGGGCTGGTTTTTGCCTTGAGTAGTCTGGTGGTTTCTTTGTCTTTCTCCCTCGCTCCCCGCTGGCTTGATCAACTCACTGCCGAGTTCGGCTACCAGGGTGCCTGGCAAACCGTTGCGTGGTGCAGTTTGCTGATCATGGCTCCTGTGGCCTGGGCCTGTTTTCGGGACCAGCCCGAAGAGAGTGGTCTCTTGATGGACGGCCGGCCCCCAGGGTTGGTAAAGCCTTTGATTGAAGACATGGTCATCCATCAGGAGATGAATCTGAATCAGACTCTGAAAACTTATGCCTTCTGGGCGTTCAATCTATCCTTCGCCTTTTATGCGATGTTCGCCACTGCCTTCACTTTCCACCTGATCTCACTGGGAGAATCTTTTGGCTTCGAACAGGCGGGAATGATCCGTTTCTTTTTCCCGATGGCAATCATCAGTATCCTGACCAATCTTTTATTTGGCTGGCTCAATAGCAGGATGCGTCTGAAATACCTTCTAGGTGTGATGAATCTGGGTAGTGTGGTTGGGGTGGCAGGCTTGTGTGCGCTCGATACCCAAGTTGGTCCATTGGCTTATGTCCTCGGCAATGGGGTGGCCGGGGGCGGCTTTGTGTGTCTGTCAGGAATTGTCTGGCCACGTTTTTTTGGGAGGGCCCACCTTGGATCGATCAGCGGAGTCAACATGTCGACCATGGTGATCGCCAGCGGCTTGGGACCACTTGTTTATGGGATGACCCAACAGTGGTTTGGTTCGTATCAGCCCGTGCTTTGGTTGAGCCTTCTGTTGCCGATGTTCCTCATGTTTGGCAGTTTTTGGGCAGATAACCCGCAACGCACTCCAGCTGATTGCTTGGCATCACGCTGAGCTCAAGGGGGCACCGACCTCCAGCTTGAATTTGACCTCCTTTATCATAGGATGAACCCCTGATTGTGGTAATGAAACCTTCTAGTCAAAGGCTTTTGCTGGCCTACCGATGGCCGCTGGCCCTGCTGCTCTCGGCTGCAATGATCTCGATGAGCCTCATGCTTGGCGGCTGGTGGTTTGGGCGTGGGGTCAGCAATGGTGTGGGGCAAGCTCTCGATGCCTCGGATCGAGCCATTGAGGGGCTTGGGGCAATGGTAGGGGAGGTGGCCAGTCTTACGGTGACCCAGTCTTTTGTGGCCTCACTGCCCAGGATTGCGGACGCGGGAGGTGGACGGCTAGAGCTGGCCAGTGTAGAGCGCAATGAGACCCTCCGGGATGTGGACACCCTTTCTTTGTTTGGGGAGAGCTTTTCCCTTGGAACCTCGGTCGCTGAAATCAAGGTGCCAGTGGTTTATCGTTATTACATTGATCTGGAAGAAGCTTGGGAATTGGACCTCCAGGATGGCCTTTGTCGCGTGTTGGCCCCCAGGCTACGCGCCTCGCTGCCTCCAGCCATCCAGACCCAGCATATGGAGAAAAAAATTGAGAACGGTTGGGCTCGTTTCAACGGTAGCCAGAAAATGCAGGAACTGGAAAAGCAACTTACCCCAACCC
>Ga0181592_10000820_pt1 | contig 24737 bp, 31 predicted proteins | sample 071ome_20_FD_133755 | JGI IMG/M metagenome (GOLD analysis project Ga0181592, IMG submission 133755) | Coastal salt marsh microbial communities from the Groves Creek Marsh, Skidaway Island, Georgia - 071412BT metaG (megahit assembly) | ecosystem: Environmental > Aquatic > Marine > Intertidal...
CGGTGTGTTTCCATCATTAAAGTTTGGGCAACTCTGAAAACACGAACTAAAAGATGTTACATCACTCATATCCCAATCCAAGTGATGGTTCCAAGACGCACACCCTCGAAAGGTGAAACTCATACTCGTATTTCCGGTAACATCCCAATGACCCACATCAGCGGTAAGGGATGAGCAATTTTGAAAACAACCGAGAAGATTTGAAGGTCCGGGAACTGTGTTTCCTGTAATACCCGTCCAATTTTCCGGTCCTGTTGTAAGACCTGATATTTGCCAAAACATTCTCACACCTCCAACCTGTGAGGGCAACGGAGCATCGGTTGCGCTAATTGCTCCGACGATATTGGCTTGCGGAAATAAATATTCTGATGCTCTCCATTCCAAGAGAGGACCATACCGCATACAATCAATTATTTTATACCTATCGTTAGCAATGGGTCCGAAAGCGTAGAGCCTCCAATTAAATCTGCCAACCATCCTCACCCGGTAAATACCTCCGGACGCATAGGTGTGTGTAATAGCCGCCTCACCTGTTGCAGTTTGGTCCACCGACGTAGTTGAATCGCCCCAACCAACATCGTAAACAATAGCCGGGTCAAGTTGACAGATAGCAAATTGGTCAGCGTTGGTAAACGAAGGTATGGTTGTGTCTACCTTAATTTCAAACCAATCGTAGTAAGCACCATTGACATTATCCCCGCCTTCAGCAACGTGACCGCTCAAGGACAACATACTAACAACAGGAGAACCGCTTTTTTTTCTGAAAACGACTGCCATTACACAATCTCAAGCCAATCCTGTGATGGGTTGAAGTAAATAAGTCCTGCCCCGTCTACGTCATATCCCATAACCCTGACGATAGCCCCGGAAGTAGTGGGAGCGGTAGCGGTAAGTCCCCCGGCAGTTTCAGATAGGTAAAGAACATCGCCCGCCGTAGCCGGAGCCGCCGCAAGTTGAATGAAGCCCTTTTGCAATGCGCCATTGCTACTTGGACTGCCTGTGGTGTGGGCAATGGTGATGAGTCCGGAAGCTGTCGCCGCCGCACTTGCGTCGGCATCAGCCCAATCGCTTCCATCCCAATACAACACGTTGCCTTGGGTTTGGCTTCCGGCACCGATTTTCAGCAACTCGCCCTCGTGGTCTCCGGTGGAACCATATGCTGTTTGGCGTGTGATGAAGTCGATTTTTTCTCCTATCAAACTGCCCTTCATGCCTGAAGCGAAAATCAACCCCGTACCTGAGCCGTTGACTTGGACTATCTGACTGTTTGAACCCGAAAAGCTCCCCGGAGTGTCGGAAAGACCTAAAAATGTTGTTGCTCCGACCGTTGCGGGGTCAATGAATTCGACAGCCGTATTTGCAAGGTTTTGGGCGACAAGGAAACCGCTCGTGCCTGCACCATAAGAACTTGGCGTGTCAGACAGACCTAAAAATGTTGTTGTTCCTACTGTACTTGGGTCGATAAATTCGACACCATTGTCAGTATTGTTTTGCGCTACCAAGTATCCCCTTGTCCCGACGGCATATGCGGCAGGGGTGTCGGTCAATAAAATAAATTGGTCAACGCCGCCGCCGCCGCCGCCTGAGCTAAACTGTATTCTTGGCATAATTTTCTCTTTTCAGATGACTTCAAATTGGTTGCCATCCCTCAGCAATCGCCTCTGCTTCTGTTAGCTGAATTGAAGATGGTGGTATCAAGTTTTCAAATGGCACATAGTTGCCTTTATTGGCTTCAATATAGGCTGACAACAAAGCCTTTTCCTCCTCGGAAACATTAGGGAGGATAGACAGCAAAACTGTCAAATCCACTTCGGGGCTGATGTACACTTGCTCCGTAGTCTCACCTACAATAGCCGCCATTTCGTCGCTTGGACGAATTGAGATGGGGAACAACTGCCGGGTAATATCGTTCGGGCTTTGGATGCTCGCAGGGCGATATAAGTTCCAACATTGCTCATCAATAGCAATCGCGTGTTCGTTGCTCGTGTAGCCCTCCATAGGCTCGACGGGGAGGTAGACGGTAGCCATTAGTAAATCGTATAAAATCCGTTAATGTTGTTTTTGATAGCCGTATCATTATTCTTGGTACTCGTATTAAAAACAACAATCTCTTGAATCGTGCCGTTCCACTCAGTCCCTGCAATACCCTGTATAGTGCCAACCTTCAGCCAACCAATGTTTTGACTTGTCGTTGTCGTGCTTATCAGTTCTGTTCCATTGCGGAAGCCTTTAGCTTCGTTGGCTGTCGAATCGCCATAAACGCTCATCAACAAATGGCTTGTGTCATTAGTTGTCCCCGCCGACGTGCCGCTAATTTTTACTCGACTCGTCTGTGTGCCTAACGCAACTTCTGTGGTACCTTGACTGACTCCCAAATCGAGAGCAGTCTGAAAACTTGTCAATGGTGCAACGCCGCGACTAACGCAGTATGCGCCCATATTGTTTTCGTTAAACGGAGTAATTGCAATATTGCCAAAGCGGTCGGCGGTAAATGACAGCGCGGGCTTTTCAAAGCCTACACTACCCTCCTGCATAATACCTGTCGTGGCATCGTAGATTTTTGGCTGTTTCGTTACGTCTATTGCCTGTATGTTATTGCCGCTACGAGATTGGTCGTACCAAGTTCTGCAAAAACCATTTGAGCCACTAACGAAACTTTCAAAATCAGTATATGGTCCGCCCGCTGTGTAGTCATAAACGGGTGAGGTCAAGCCGATTTCACCATTTGAATCAAAACCAACATCAGCTTCGGCGTTGTCCGAATCCCGACGGACGCGCATACAAATGTTCGAGGCGTTGCTCAACTTCCGTACTGAGTAAGCGGCGATAGAATCGGGGTAGTCAAATAAGAATCCGCTCGTAGGATAGATGCCGTAGTATGTGTTGATGTTGGTGTTGATGTCACCCCTTACAGTGTCTTTGGTTTCGAGGTAAATGATGGCTTCCGATATATTTCCTGAGTATGCCGAAGAGAATCTTGATACCGAATTGAATCGGTAATCAGTATTTGACCCGCCGCTAAATGAGTTGGAACTAACCTCCCCGTCTTTGGTCGCTGTGGTAAGGTTTGTAACCCCATTGTAGTCTGTGTTCAACAGCCGTGCAAAGTCTGAACTATTGTTGTAGTTGAAAGTATGAATATTACCTCCAAAACGAACGAAAGATGTCGTAAGAGTTTGGCTTGTATTCCACGTCTGAGTTCCCGAAGTCGGTGTTCCCGAAATGTATTGAGTGTTGTCATTTACACTTTCAACAACAGCAAAGTGACTGAAGCCCGTAGAGCTTAAAAGGTTCGTGATATTGCTCGTATCCCCGTCGAGAGTCAAAAATTTGGTCCCCAAGAAATTTATCGACGGTTTTCCAAGAAGGGTCTCAACCGCCGAACCATCGTAAATACGAGGTTGGGAACCGACAATAGTCATGAAAACGTGTCTTGATTGTCCGCTTTGGTCAAACCAAGCTGAGACCATAAGCACATCTGAACCCCCGAACGCTACGATAGCCGCCTCGTCTAAATCGCCTCCTGCCGTAAAGCCGATGTCTTTTTCGTCGAACGGAGCCACAAACCTACGCACACGCATACACTTGATGGCTGTATTGCTCAACTTCCGCACCGAATACGCCGCCGCCGCATCAGAATAGTCAGCCAAGAAGCCGCTCGTGTAATCGGGGAGGTTGGCGACTTGGTAATAAGAGTTTAGGTTGGACTCAATGGTCGGTATGATAGATGCCTGAGCCGTGTCCCAAACCAAAATCTCTTGCATAACGCCCAAATAATCAAACGCTCCGTCGCTTCGACGACCAATGAAGGTTTCTGTAAAGGGGGTCCAACTTGATTTGATTGTTGATGTTAGCCCGTCGCACTCCATAACGGGAACAGATGAAACAACAGAAAATGCTCTTATGTGTGGAAAACCTAAAAGAGCGCGAGCGGCTTCAGTAGCCGTACTTCCCGCGTTGTTAGGGGGACATGACCAACCTTGAGTAAGCTCATTCCCCGCACCACCAACGTCCGTTATGCCTGCACCAACAGTAGAATAGTCGGTGTTCGCATAAAAAATAGTTTTATGGTTTGAACCCGAAGCCGTGTCGGTATTTGCAAGGGCAACTATAAGTAAGTTGCCGCTCAAAACAATATTTGGGGTAATCTGAAGACCCGAATTATTGGTGCTTATAAATTTTAATGCGGGGTTGGCTCCATCTGTAATCAAACTACTACCATCATATATCACGGGGTATTCGCCCGTAGACACACCTACCGCGTCAAAACCATTAGACGTTTGGTCATACCACGTTCGGACTCGCACCTCGCCTCCCGAAGCAAAAGAAATAATGTCAGCCGTATTCAGCAGACCGTCACCATCAAACCCAATGTCTTGAGTCGCACCATCGCTAACGCGATATACCTCCATGGCTGACCCACTGTATGAGGAACTCAGCTTACGGACTGAATATGCCGCCGTAGCAGGATAAGCATCCAAAGGCGGAGTGTATGGAAAAGGGGGCGGCGTAGGTCCGCTCCCACCGCCACCGGAACCAAAAAATCGTACTCGTGCAGGCATTATTCCTTGAAGATTTCATCCAACGAAACAGGGCGCACCATCTGTGACCCATTGTACAGAGCCAAACCCGCTCGCTTGTTTTGTTCGTAGATGACAATCTTCACTGACGTAGGAGCAACCCCCAATTCCTGCGCAAAATTTTTCAAGCATTGTTGAATCGTGGGCTTGCTCAATGCCTCTCTGCCCAACAAATCCACTTTCGTGTTAAGGATTTCGTTGAAAGTCACCTCACGCGAACCCTTACCAAGAATGAGGCTCTTATAGCTTGGCTCGGCTTCTTCGTCTTTTGTGAAAATCATCAATTGGCTATTTGATGCCTCCACTCCCGCTTGTTTTGCGAAGTTGATGCACCCATTAACCATCACGTTTTCAGTCATTTGTTTAATCATTGGAGCTTAAAGGTTTGAACGAGTAGTTTACATCTACTTTGTCAAAACCCAATAGTCCAACGCGCACATTCAAATTGCCGCGAATCAAGAGAGTGATGCCTTCTCCTGAAAGCAAGTCCAAAACATTTGAAAGCACCGAACGACCCAAAGTGCGGGGGTCAAATTCAAGGCGAATAGGAATGTTATTGGTCGCTCCAAAAGGAGGTATTTCAATTTTCGCTTTTGGGTCTTCGACACGAGCCAAGTAAATGTCATTACTGAAAAAGCTCAAGTCATATCCTGTAACTAACAGCGGAACTTCGGATTTATTTATGATTTGAAAATCCAAAGTGATGACCACCCGTGTCGCGGTTTTTTCGACAAATCGAAAATTCCGGATGCGGTAGGACATCTCCATCAGCAAGTCTGCTTGCCGCTTGAAGTACAGGATTGCCCCTGCTCCCAAACCGACAAGCCCTGCTCCAAAGAGGACTTGACGGGCTGTCATCAGGCGAGCTTTTTGTAGGCGAAGTATGCGGCTACAACACCCAACCCAATCAACGCGGGTGTAGGAATAGTCATGCCTGCAATATTCACACCGCCGCCGCCGCCGCCGCTTTTGCCTCCATTGCCTCCATTGCCAACGGTAGTGTTTGTTACCGGAGTGTCGTCAGTGTCACCATCAACTGCTCCGTCGGGTGTTTGTACGCTTGTCGCCACATCTTTTCCCAAGGCAATCAGCTTCTCCAAGCCCTTTCCATACCCGGTGTCTTGAGTCGCCTTTTTTCGCGCTTCGGGTGCGCTCATTCCTGCGGCTTTATTCTCTTCCACCGCCTTTTTCCAATCCTTGTACTTTTTGCCAAGGAAATCGTTGTATTCCATGTCCTCGGCAGTGAAATAGTTGTTTCCGCCAAGGTCGTCAATGTCCATATACCTGTCCATGAGTTACTTGTTTATTGATTTCAATAATACTACTGCAATCGCCGCAATCCCTAAAGGCAACAGCAACTTGTTTGCACCTCCACCAATTCCGGCAGTTTGTGCTTCCACGGCATCTTCTTGAGCTTCTGCGGCTTCTTCAAAATTCTCTTCCGCTTCACGACGCTCCTCCGGTGTCAAATCTTGGTCTTCCGCATTTTCATCATTTTCTACGGCATTTTTTACATCATTGGCAATGTCCGATGCCGGACCCGTAATTGCCGATATTGCCGTTAATGTTGCCCCGATTTTCGCAAGCACAGGACTCGCTACTGCGGCTGTTGCCGCTGTTTCTGACCCCGGCACATTGTTGTAATCTAATGCGGAAGCGTCGATGGCATAACCGGAAAAGTTTTTCGGCAGTTGGGCTTTGCACTTCGCACCACACAGCAGGGGTTTTTTGTTTTTCGCCTTGTTGATGTTGTCTATCAGGCTATCTATACTACCCCCCAATTTACACCAAGCCTTTTCGAGCTTCTTGAATTGATTCCTGTCTTTGTCAAGGAATGCGCCCATGCGAGTTGCTAAACCACGATAGTTCAACCTCAACAGCGCAAGAAAAGCCCCTCGTGGCGCGGTGAGGGCTGTCTTTTTAGCCGCCCAAACACCACGCTTAACGTCATGATTGTCTTTACAATATGCGGCATCATCAAGTTTGTCTTGAAGAGCCGCGCCAAGTTTAGAGCGACCCGCTCGCTCTTTGTACTCGTTCTTCTTTGCGTTAGACAACTTACCCCAACGATTCCTTGCCCTCTTACTCCCTGTCTCTTTCTTGAACAACTTGTATCCGGGGCTATTCAGAAAGTTTGAATAGTCTCCTCCATCAAATTCAGACATGAGGCTTTCGTCTTCAAAACGACCACCCGAAAAGCTGTCTTCGTCTCCATAAAAATTTTCATTTCGAGGCTCGGTTTTCAAGCCTAAGAAGTAAGGGTCATTGCCCCCATCAATTAAATCTCGCATATTAATTTGTTTTGAATCCATGCACCAACGTCCCAAACATAAAGCCCATGAATAGGATGGGTGCGACTTGCGTTACGAGCCTGTATGCACCACAGAAACACACGCTTCCCGCACACGTTTGGCACTCATTTTCTTTGACCTCATCGGGCGGGTCAAAACTTGGGTCATTTGGTCTGCGTCCCATCAGTTTACACGTTTAGCCACATCTGTTCTGAGGTAATAAATGCCTGAGTTGTCACTAAGCCATGTACTTCCTTCCTCCAAGTCAAATTCAGCAATTTGCTCATCAGTAATAAAGACCTTGTAGTATTTAGGCTCTATACTGCGGTCGGAATTCACTATCCCCTTGAACTTGACTTTTTGTCCATAAGGCAGTGTCCCTGCTAATGTGTCAACGCCCCAAGAACCTTCTGTTGATGGTCTATGGCGCACATTGATATTCACGCCATTGTCAATTCCTGTGACAAAATTACCTCCGGAAGTGCCGCCGCCGCCTGTATCGCCGCCACCGCCTGTACCGCCGCCACCGCCGCCACCGCCGCCTGTGCCGCCGCCGCCTGCGCCGCCTTTCTTACCCACTCCACCAAAACCACTGCCAACGCCGAAGTAAATCAGCAAAGCCGCACCGATAACTCCCGGCAAAAAATACTTGCTTTTGATGACGGGCTTAATTGTGTTCAATAGTTTACTCATCAAATTTTTATGTTGCTTTTCCGAAGCGACTTCCGGAAGTCAGGATAGTTGATGAAAATTCGAGCCAATCGAACCGCCTCATCCTTGTCGTCCAAGTAATACAAGATGTCCGATTTGAGGCTTTTCTTATAATAGACCTGATATGCTTCTGCCACTCGGCTCAAGTTTGCCGCACTGCCAATTGACTCTAACGCGGCATATGCTCTGCTTTCGTCGTCGTTCCATCTCGACCAAGCTGAGTAGATTTGGTCGCGATAAGCCACAGTTTCAGACTGTGTTAAGGTCAGGTCTTCATTTACGTCCTTCCAATAATTGGGATTTAGACCTACCCAACCCTCAATGAAGCCCTGCCATTTACGAGCAATGCGGTCAGATTGGTCATCAACCAAGCCAAGTTTTTGTAGCACCTTAAAGCCTACATATGCCGTAGCACCCATGCTTAAAAGTATGAGCGCAAGAGTTCCAAAAGCTATGCCCTTTGCGGCTTTCGGGTTTTTCCCGATTGCGTCAATTGCGGTAGCGGCAACAAGCGGTCCTGCCATTTTAATTCCTTTTGTAATTCTGAATGAAGTTGTCAATGCGCTTGAATCGCGCCTTGTTCAAGTCAGACGGGCTTTCAGCAAAAACCGTAGTAAATACGTTGTACGCATCAATCGTTGGATAGCCCCTCTCCAAGTAAATAGCCAAGGCATTCATATCAGCCTCAATCTCATCGCTGTGATTGTCGTTTAAGTAGAAGTGGCTAAACTCATGCAACAAAATTGCCATTCGCATTGGTACTGTGTACTCATTGAAGTCCTCTTTGCTTACCTCAATCATTCCGGTACGATTGCTGATTCGTGCCGGGGTTTTTAGTGCATTTCCTCGTGAACCTCGAATGACATCCAAGTATTTGATTTTGTATTTACCATTATCGCTTGTGTAGATGCTCCCTCCCGCGCTCAGGTAATTGGCTTTGTTGCTGAACTCTTCGGCAAAAGTTAAAAAGTCATTTACCGCACCACGCTGTCCGTTTGCACTGAACTTCTCGCTTTTGTTCAATGGCTCACGGCGTAGTGAAAAAATCCGGTAGTCATTGTCCACCATGTTGCCTCGCGCCTCCTCTGCACTTGCCACTATTACCTCAGCCATTTTTGGCGCAACAGGCATCAAAACCTCAAATACTTGCTTCCCGTCTACTGTCATGTAGCGGTTTGTGTATTGGGTTTCAATGTTTTGCTTGTCGCGAACAACTAAAAAAATCTTTTTAGGATGCCGCGTCTCTACACCAATCTTCAACACGCTTGGTTGCCGATATGTCTTGGCGTTGAACTTCACGCCTTTTTAATCAGATAGTAGATGCCCACTCCGGTCAATCCGATAAGCAGAAGAGTACGAATTTGTATCCCCATCATACTTGGTGTCGCTCCGCTTGCGTTCAGGTGTTTTTCACCCTGATGCTCTAAACGACCTTGCTCTTGTTGGCTATTCAGCCAATCCTTAAAGGAAAGTTTGCTGTTGCTCTCCTTGTAAAGTTGATTTGCTGTCATCATTTTTTTACTCCGCTTACAAGAAGACCAATGCCCCCTCCGGCTAACACCATCTTCCACGTTGGCAAGCCCATGAAATGGCTTGCAACGATGCCCAACACTGCTCCTGCTCCAAATCCAAAAAGCCTACGCTTGCTTTTTGCCTTCAGCTTATCAGCATAAGTGCCGTTCTGAATTTCAGTTGCTTGCAGTCGCATAGGTGCTTTTGTAGTATATGTAACCCGCAATGCCTGCTAAACCAAGGAATACGAAAACGAGCAAAGTCTTGTTCTTTTTTTCCTTGCTTCCTCCTCCCGCAAAGTTTGCGTAATCGTGTACGTTCTGAACGATGCTTTGTGAAGAGTCAGGAAACTTCAAACATTCAGAGAGCATATCAGAAATGGCTCCGATGTTTGCCTGTTGAGTGTCAAAATATGAGGCGTTTCTGCTGAACAGGTTTCGCATGGAGTAATTCTCCATCTCCTTATTTGCTTCAAAATTGCCCTCTTCATCGCGCTTATTGACCAATAGCATCAGTTTGGTCAGGCGGTTTATGACTTTAGGGTCAGTCGTTCCTTGAGCCTTGTGCGCAAGGTCTTCCGCACTCAAGGCTTGTGTGCCAAAAATGTCATTGCTTGCCTTCGGGAAAAGCAAAAACGCCTTGGTCAGCTCATCAAACAATAGACCGGATGCGTCCTCGCCCTCGTTCTCAAGGTTCTCAATAAAATCTGCTCGTACTGCTTTCATTATAGCTGTTTTAGGGCAAACGTGGTTACAAGAAGCATCAACGAGCCGCCAATCAACAAAGTAATCAGCTTGTCTTCGTTGCCCTCCCTTTGCCCGTTGGCTTGGTAATATGGCGCATACTGTTGTGGACCTTGGATGTTGTTATGCTGACAGCCACAGCCTCCGCCTGATGCATTTTGGTAGTTATCCATTGGCTCAAGAAAAGTGCGACCAATCAACTCCCTGTCAGGGTGAATATCAGCGAGAGCCAAAAGCGCATCCTCCCCGCCTTCGGTCACAAACTGAGACAACAAGTCGCTCATCTCTGCCGGGGTTTGTGGCTTTTCCAAATGTCGGTCGGCGCGTGACAAAACAGCCCATGCGCTTTCCGGAGCTTTCCCCGCTATGTAATCGTAAACAGTCATATTCAAATAAAAAAAATAAAGGGGCAGGACTTACGCCCCGCCCCTTCAAAATTGGCAACCTTTTCGCCTAAGTCGGAATTAACGTCCGAGAGCCTTGCGAGCCGAGCGACCAAGCACGACTTTTTGAGACTTCTCGATTCCGGGTCCGCGATAGCCACGCACAGCGCGACGACCGGACAAGGCACGAGAGGTACTGACCGTTTCAGCCGGGTAGAAGTAGAAATCCACCGTTGCAGATGCCTTCAAGGTAGACAAGGTGAGGGTCGTGAAACCATCAATCTTGTACTGATACTTGAACGCCACTTTCGTGGTCTGTTGCTGATACGGGTCAACCGTTGGGGTCAGGACTCGAATGGCTTGATTACCATTGACATCCTTTTGGGTAACGGTCAACGTCTGCGTCACCTGTTGGGTGTTTGCAGAGTCGATATAGGTCAGACCAACGACGAACGGCTTGTTCATGGACTGATAGAGGAACTCAGTATAAGTGAGTCCGCTAACCGCCATAGTCTTGGAGACATCGGCTTGCGTTCCGCCCGTAGCAATGTTGTTGTAAGCACCGTAGAGGGTAACGTCGGAAACGTCAGCCGCAGTAGTGTTACTCACACGCACGATATAGGGTTGCGAAGTGGAAGCACCACCCGCACCGCTTGCCATGTCAAAGCCGTCGTCATCGCCGTCGAAACTAAAATCGTCGTCGAAGCCGCCATCCATGTTATAGAAAGACTCGTTCGCGTTGTCGCGAGCCTCTTCGAAGTATTCAGAGAACTTCATAGGGATAGACTTTATTAATTAAAATTCAAAAAAAAATGCCTTGTGTCTTACAAAAGACCATTGAGCAACTGTTCGTTGGCGCACTCAGACTCAGCACCATGTCCTTTTCAGCAACACAGCAAGAATCTAAGAAGCCTTTGAATTTCAGCAAAAGCCCTTTCGGGAGATTCTCAATTAAGCGGCTCCGCCGCCACCCTTGAGAAACTTGTCCTTTGCCCACATTCCAAGTGCAACGCCGACAGCAACAGATGCCGCCGCAGATACAAATCCGATAACCTTATTCATCACGATATTATTTTAGGGATACAAATCCGAGGGCAATTTGGGGCAGAAAGCCCATACTTGGCTTGCCTTGTTTTCAACTTTAACGCAATGGAAAACTCTGCGCATCAGCGGACGCGGGCAATGGCAGTTGATTAGAAGTATTTTTCAATCAAACGAGATTTTACGGACTTGCTCGCTTCTGCCACCGATTTGTGTACTTTTTTGCCTTCAAGGTTGACCCGATTAGCTTCCGGAGAAACGACCTTTTTGAAGTTTTCCGTCATGTAGTCCTCAACAGCACTCGATGCCATTTCAGGACTAAACCGACCTTTAATCTTACTGTGGTCCAAATCGGCATAAACGAAAAACCTCTCGTTGCCCTGCTCATACTGCCTATCCACCATCTTTTCCGTTAGCTTCATCAACTCGTAGCGGTCTTCAAACTTCTTTTGGTGACGGTCAACGCTTTGATTGTTCTTATGGAATCGAACCCAATTAGCATTTTCCCAAACGGTGGTCGGCATTTTTCCTATCGCTTGATAATGCAGGATGATGTCCAAGTCGCTATGCCGATTTGTACAGATTGCGCCAACAACGTCTTTTGGTAGGTGGTGTGTCAAATACTTGTTGATGTCCTCAATCAGCAATAGTCCCCCCTTATAGTCCTCAAGAATTATGTACAGCGTGTCACAAACATCCCTCAAAGTCATCTTCGAGCCATCGTCATTGAAAGGTCTGACCCGCCTTGCTTCAATGCGGGGGTGGCGGCTAAAGAGTGCCACATCCTTCAAACTAATAGCTTTGACTTGAGTGAACTCATCGTTCACGTCCAAAATCAGGACTCGACGAGGTTGGCTTTGTCCGCCATGCCCCGTAATGTAGTCCCGCATGATGGAAAGCGTAGTGTATGTCTTTCCAATACCCCTTTTGCCCACGGCAACTCCTAATTGTGGCTCACGCATATTTTAGCAGTGTATGAAGTTCTAAGTCAGCACGATAGTGGCTTTCTATGATTTCTCTTGTTTCACCTTTCACGGTAAAGTCAAAAGCCGTTCGATTGTGCTTATCATCAGGGAATTTACGAAGGCTCATTTTCAAAACGGATTGAAGCCAAAATTGAATGTGTGCAACTTCTTCTTGAGCAAACAGCTCAAACCTGTCATCAATAAATTCTACCTGTTGGCGTAGGGCGTTGTTTTCATGATAGCTCTCACGGTTTTGAAGCTCAATTGCGTTGACCACGAAAAGATGAAAATCTGAGGTTGGGTTCACGAATTCCTCATTTCCATATTTCATCTTCCAAAAACTTTTTAGCCTCTCAACCGGATGTCGAATCACTGCGAAAAAAACATCAGGGTCATAGTGCTTCAAATCTTCTGCTAAACTTTTGTCCCCTAAATGCCTGTGTTGCAAAGCGCAAGGAGACTTATAACCACTAAAGCCGCGTACAGGTAGGGATTCTTTGTTGAGCCATTCTCGGACACTTGCTCCTGCTGTTCTTGGGATGTGGCTATGATAGATGACGTGTTCTGAAGAAAAGAAAAAACTCATAGTTCAAAGCCAAGCAAGTTTTTCCAATCAATGAAGTATTTCGCTTTGATTTCAATGTCCATACGCTCTTGCTTACTCAGGCTTTGATACTGTTTTAAGTATCGGCTCACCCTAACCCACTTCATGTCTTCGGGGTCTTCATTGTCCTCAACATATTTTTTGACAGACTCATACACATAGGGAAACTTCTCTTGAACATGAGCCAACCGCTTCTCATACATCGGCAAAAAGAAGTCGTTGAAATGGCGAATTTTGTCAGCTATGATTTTCTGATGAAGTGTAAGCTGTTCAATCCGCTCATTCATTTCAAATCTTACACGCTCTAACTCAAGGAGGTCAGCCGGAGACTTAGTGTGTTTCAATTCAATCCTTTCCCCCATTCGCTTCAGTGCTTGAATCAACTGCTCCAAACCTTGGGCGTGATTGAAGTCGTTTTTCAAAGCCTCTTCAAAGTCTTTCTTGGGGCGGGAAGGCTTTTTCAGCCCTTGGTAGTTTTCAAGCCAAGTTTGGGCTTGCTCAATTACCGATTTACTCATTGTTCTTGTTTTTGACATAGTGGAGCGATGTACCCCAACCGAGGTCATTCATATGATAGCAAAGAAGGTCATTATTGACCCACCATTGCACACCTAAATCTTTACAGTCTTTGCTGAAGTTGGTGTCCGGAGCAACAGGAAGAGTCGGGTCATGTCGAAACCTGATTCGCTTGAGCAGGCTTTTTTTGATGAGAACACAACCAACGCCTATCAAACCTGTTTTCTGAACTCCGGGCTTCAAGTGATACCGCCAACAATGAGTCAAGCTATATTGAAAGCTGAAAATTTCATCTTCATGCCAAGGTTGGTGAATTGGGTGGCGGCTTGAGCCAACGTCTAACATATACCACCCACCTACACAACGCTTCTTGTTTAAGTACAGCTTTTGAAGCGTGTCGATAGGGCATAAGACATCGCTTTCCACGTGGAACATGAAGTCCGCTTTATGCCGAAAGACTGCTTCCCTTATTGCATTGTGACTATCGGCGAGCTTTTCGTTGACCAACTTACCCTTGCAATCCAAGTAGATGATTTCATCCCAACCAACAGCGTGTTTTTCTAAAAACTCCCTATTGCCCTCATCATCAGTATTGTCAACCAACACCTTAACCACCTCAAATCCATCGGTCAAAATTTGATGAAATGAGTCCTGAAATTCTTGCCAACAGTAATTCTTGCCCGCGTAAGTCGGTACGCCCATAACTACACGAGCCGCACTCATCCCTTTCTGCCCTTTTTGTAGCTTGTTTTTACTTCGGGTGCTTTTGGCTCACGCCGGGTGTCTACTGCCAACGGACTTTTGTCGGGCATTTTCATTGAGCTTACTTCTTCAAGTTCGCTTTCTTCTTCTTCATGCGAATTTGATGTGATTTGCTCCTCAAAGCTGTCCACCGTTTCATCCATCATTTCGGCTTCCATGTTGGTAGCTTCCTCAGATTGCGGCGGGGCTTGTTTCGGCTTGTCAACACTCACGGCTTCAATGATTTTATTCATCTGACCGCGCAGGCTCGCCACTATGATAGCTTTCTGCGCAATGTCTTGACCGAAGTACAGCATAAGTGCCTGCTCGTCAGTCATGCCCCACCCCTTCTTTTGGAATACGCGGGTCATCGGCGGAGTCACCTTTTCGCGAAAGTCCTCGCTTGGCTCAAGTGCTTCAGCCGCTTGCTGATTGTAGCTTTGAGTCAAGTCCAAAACGCTCACGTCCTCTCCACGTGGACCCGCAGGAATGCGTTGGTACATATTGATTTCGCCCTCCTTGTGAAGACGATGAATGTTGTCTTCGGGATATTGAACCGCCCTTTGAGCAACCAAATGCAAGCCGTCATATGCATCCAAGACGGCATTCACCATTGTTTTTACCGCCGCCTTTTTCTCTCCATCGGGGAGGTCTTCCATGACCGGGTTGCCATCCGTAATTGGATTCCATTGTCCCGCACCGCTTTCTTCAGCATTTTGCTCGCCGGAAAGCTCTTGGTATGTGGGTTGGTGGAAGGAAGGCTCGTCAATTTCTGAAGTGACTCCTTGAGCAATTTTCGGGCTTGAATATTCTCGTTGCTCGACTGAATCTGACAGCGGATTGAAGTTGTCAATCGAGGGCAGAGGCTCCTCCTCAACCGAGTCACTTGGAGTCGGTATTGGAGCTTTGCGGTCGTCAACTTCAGGAAGCGGCTGTGGTTCAACCTTCTTTTCCGGTTCAACCTTAACCTCCTTTGACTCAATCTTTTCTTCTGCCTCAACGGTTTTGTTTTCAGTTTCATTCTTCGCCGCCGGACGCGGAAGTGGATTCTTGCGCGGTCTGCCTCGCCGCCGCTTTGTTGTCTCTGTCATCGTTGTCAAGTTTAAGGGTGCTTTTGAATCTTTCCTCTACTGAAGTGAGCTTTTCTATTAAAAGAGCATCGGGAGTTATTCGCTCATTTAGGTGAGCGATTTCTTGAAGGTATTTGCTTATTGCACTTTTATCTTTTCCAAGTAATTGACTCACTTCTTTTTGGCTCATGCTTGCGTGTTTAACCAACACAAATGCGGCTACTTTGAGAGCATCTGTTCTCTTCCCTCCCAAGGTTCGATTAGACGTGAGGTCGCTTTTTTCAATCTGAAACTCGGCACACGTCAAGGCAAGCACCAAGTCCTTCAGCACGTTAGTGTTTCTTGCATGATTGTCGCTCAAGCTGTTCAAGATTCCGACCGCGCCGACAAGCCCATATTTAGTGACCAATCGCTCCACGCCGCGTAGAAGTTGTGCTGTTTTACTGTGCATCTACGGCTTCAAGATAGAAATGTATGCGTGATGTGCCTGTTGTCCAATGCTTTGATAAGTCAATCGCTGAAAGCTGTCTGTCGTCCTGAATCATTCCGGCATCTTGCATTGCGTCCATCAGTCCTTTGACCAAATTGTCCAAATCGCATCGCTTACGCATCGGCGCGGCTTCTTGTTGTTGCCGCTTTGGATACGATTTTGGATAAGCAAAATAGAATTCTGCCGACAAATAAAAAAAGTCCAAAGGCTCACGACTCATCCACTGCTGTTTGAGCATAAGTCCAATTGCCTTCTTGAAATCGGTGTACCTTTTTGGATAATAGGTAACACCCGCTCTCGTTACTCTTGGTCGCGGGCAAGGCACAGGGTCAATCTCCAAAATACCCTCGAAAAAAGCCGCCCCCTTATCGGGGGCGGGAAAATGCTCGTGACCATCAATGGTCGAAGAACTCAAGGCTGATACCAAAAGTAAGGATTGCCTTCCTTTTTAGCAACCTCTTCGTTTCCATTTTCACTCACATTGTCATCTACTATACTTACTGTGTCCACGACAGGCAAGGATTGTTCCGTCAACGACTTTTCCTCCTCGTTTTTTGACTCCGGCTTTGATTCCGGCTCTTGTTTCTCCACGTCTTGATGTTCCAACTGAAAGCTCTTCAGCATTTCAACAATGTTGCTGTCGAGACGAGCAATTTTCTCTTCGAGCTTAGGGTTTGGTTCTTCGCTTTCATCCAACTCATCAACAAGCTCATCTACTTCTTCCATCCGATTTTGGATTCGAATAGGCAAGTCGCTGAACTCAACGTCAAGGTCTTGAAACTGTTTAAGGCTGTTCAAATTCATTTTGTGAAGTAAATATTTTTTGGTGTGTTGGCGTTAAAAATAGCTCGAAATTCTTTTTGGGCTTGCTTGTCACCACGGTCTGCCAAGTCTGCCAATTTGCTGTGGTTTTGCAACAGCGGCACGTTCACTTTTCCGGCTTTATATGGGGCGTGACTCAGCTCATTTATTGTTTTCTGCCTTTGCGTTTTCACCTGAACCTCAACGGGTTTCCCTTCGTGTTTTACGATGAAATGGTAGGCGCGATAACCATTCTGTGGCGTAGCATAAAAATCATCAAAATCCTCGACTTCACCCATAGTGCCGGACTCAAATGCATCCCGCACATCCTCAACTGCGTTGCGGTCTTTGACAACGATTGTGGTTCCAATAACATCGGTTAGCCCCCGCCCTTTTTTGTCCAAAAGCCTTTTTTCAATCAGCTTCTTAATGATGCTTGAAGGGCTTTTCGTGCGAGCAACAATTTCTCCTCCATCAGGCACTTCTTTTTTCAGCTTGTTCAGGAAGTCATACATATCCTTATCAAACTCAGCACGAAGCTGATTTAGCTTCTTGAACGACTTGACAAAACTCGACCCTTTACCATCCTCGATGGTTTGGGAAATGTCCGGGTTTAGTGGAGCCGCGTCGTCTGCATTCAAAACGCCATCATTGTCAAAATCACCAAAAAATGCCGGGTATGCGCTTTCACTGAAGTCTCGCCCTTTGAAAATATCTTTGACTATTACCTCCCCACCCCGCTTCATCATACGATAGCCTTTGACACCAACCTTTGCTTTGCCCCCCCTCGCAAAACGACCGCCTTTTGCTATTAAGTCCATACCAATTGGTTCGCCACCAAGGTCATAGTCCAAGTCAACACCAATACTTCTGAACATCGTAACAGCTTCTTGAATGTCTTCGTCGCCCATGCGGTTAGTTGTCTCAATCACGCTCTTTAGTTGCTTGGCAAAAGCATCATTCTCTCGAACTTTTCTACGCAGTCGTGGGCTTATTTCAAGATATGGCGGGAACCCATCTTCATCTGTGCCTTCTACCACACTTCCGCCCTTTTCATAGTCGTAGTCGTCATACTCATCCCATACAACCACTAACTTGTCGCCCCTCATTTCACTTTCATAAAAGCGTACATCCGGGTCTCCATAATCACCGCCCTGCAAAACAAAGCCAACATCGCGGCGCACTTCGGGTGGCATCGGTGCGCCCTCATCAATATACTTGTAAGTGATGACCATCTCTCCTAAACCCTCATACTTGAAAACCAAGTCTTGGTCAATAGCAAGAAGCTCACTTTGTAACTCGCTGAAGGACTTTCCCCCTAAATGCTCTTGAGGTTTATAAAGTTGGGTTCGGTTTAGCCTACCCCCGTTAGCCATTTTTTGAGGGTAGAATTGCTTTTGGTACTTCGCGTAATTGTTTATGATGTCGTAGTATTCTTCTTTAGTCAAGTTTGCCATTCCACGAGCCAAATTTGCCTGAGTGAGCATATTGTAGTCGCCTTGACGCTGAACTTTCACATAGCGGTCAAACTTGTCTTTTGTAATCTTTCCGCCTTTTGCAAATGACTTTCTGACGTAGCGGCTTTTTCTTTTACGCCGAGGCGCATAAGCCTTTTCGTGAGGCTCATTGCTTTGATACTTGTGGTCACGATTGTGAGCGGATTTTGGTCGCCCTCCTTTCTTGAGCTTATCAGCAAAACCAAGGTCTTCAGCAATTTGAGCGTGACTGCGCCCTTGTTTTAAGGTCATTTTAAGAGAGCGCATAGCTTGGTCAACGTCATCAAGATTAGCCGCAATCATATATTGATTCAAGTATCTTGGCGATGGAGCAACAATTTTACCTCCGCGAGCAAGCAGTGGGAAGTCTTTAGGGGGTTGCCGCAAATCACTACGGTTTGACCTTGACTCCCAATAAAATTTGCGTTTTGCTCCCTTTCTACTCCTTCGCTTTCCGGGTGGTTTAGCAGGCTGATTAGAGTCTTTTGGAATACTGATAGTATCCTTTGTTGCCTTCTCGAAATCAGGGAAATTGCTCAATGCGCTTTTGATGGCGTTGGCTTTTTTCGTGCGCTCATCAGCAAAAAACTTTTTTGCCTCTTGCTGTGCCTCTTTCCATGTCAATTTTGGGTTGGCATCGCGAATCATGCGAGCGCGACCAAAAAAAGTTTCTCCCGCAGACTTTGGTCCGCGCTTGCCCGTCGTTTTAGCGGAAGGCTTTTTTTGAGCAGGCTTTTTTTGAGCAGGCTTTTTTGCCGCTGTTTGTTTTGCCGACTGCTTTGCTTTTGTTTCGGCTTCATCTTTAGCCTTTTTGAGCTTGCCAACAACCTCCTCCACTTTCGTCCAAACCTTCTTTTGTTGCTCTTCTGTGAGCTTTGAAGATTGAGCCGCAACCGTAACGAGCTTTTTCAATTTGGCATCCTTGCTTTGCTTGAATTCATCCGCAAGGAATTTCAGTTGTTCTTTTTTCGTCATATCAAATGCTATCAAGGAGGTCATCCAAGTCCTCCGGTTCAATTTTGCCCTCGGTGTCTCCCAAGTCGATGTCAAGGTCAATGTCGCCCTCTTCACCAAAAATCTCTTCCAAGTTGATTGTCTCTTCTCCTTCTTCTTCTCCAAACAGCCCCTTCAAGTCAAAGCCACCCTCAACTTCTGTTTCTTCACCGGGCTGTGCAGGAGGCTCTTGTCCTTTTTCATAGGCTTCAATGTTTGCGGGGATTTCGACAACTCGTTCAGTCAGTTCGGCTTGCTTTTCGCTTGCCACATAGCCCGGATTTTCAATAGCACCCGAAAGAATGGTGACAAGCTCGTTCAGCTTGAGTTGTTGATTTTCTGTAATCTCCTGCTTGGTTTCTGCCTCCACTGCGGCACAAGCCGCCAAAACCTGAAAAGCCGCTTCCGTCAAAGCGGGATTGAGTTCAGACAGGTCAACCAAAGTATCCTTTGACTGCTCAATAAATTCGCCAACTAAACTCATCACAAAATTCGAATATTTGAAGCCGTAATATCAATTGGAATCAAAGCCCCAAGGTAGCCATAGAAAGCATCTCCCTTATAAACTTTACTGCACTCACGGGCAACGCCAAACTTGCTAATGCAAAACCATTTCGTAATCAAAATTGGCGAGTTTGATGTCCCTGTTTTTCGGTAAGTAATGCGCACAGCCAAGCTAAAAGCCTCTGTGGGCTGTGTGAAGTATGCAATTTCTTGCACATCTTCCTGACGGTCAAAGCCTTCAATTAAATCTGAAGCGGCTTGAAGCTGAGTACGAAACAAGTTCATGGTCGTGCCTTTTGAAGTTTAGCAAGGATTTTAGTCATTGAACTCACAAGCTGTTCCTGTTGCTTTTGGAACACCTTGATTTGTTCTTCCTTGTAAGGAATTGATTCCATTGGTTTTTCGGGATAAGGCTCCGTCATTGGCGAAAGCTCCCATTGCTTTCGTGAATCCACGCCCTTCCAAAAAATGATGCCTTCTGCAAGAAACCTGATATATTCTTCAATTTGGTCATAATCATACCCTGAGTTTTTCCATCGTTTCACTATACGATTAACGATGGTTGGCACATCTGTGCCTAACGCTAATTCTGTTTGGTCAAGCAGGAAAAAAAACTGAAATCCAAGCGGGTTATTTGTTGACGACAGCCACTTCTCCTTTATTGCTTCATCAAGGTCATAATTATTCGATGCGGCAAAATTTGGAGTTGCGACTAAGCGTCCCATAGGCGCAAGGGTTCTGCCTATGTTTTCAGGCAAGCGGCTTCCCTTTTCTGTGTAGTCGCCATATAGTTTGTTGCTTTGGCAAAAGTGCATCCACCTTTCAACCAACGCAAATTGCCACGCCATCGCGCTTGGATAAACATAAGTCACCATACCATTTGTCTCTCCGCCAATTGCAAATCCGCAGTTATTGGTTCGGGACATTCCAAAAAAAGATGCCGCATTAAAAGCCTCGTCTGCAACCGCAAAGGCTTGTGCAAGCCTACTGATGTCCACCTTTTGTTCTTTCCGGTCTTTGATTTTCATCATGACCACCCTGTTTTTAGGTGGATTTGCCGTCATGTAAGACTTAGGCTGTGCATTTATCAAACTCACGTGTTTTGCCGGAACACCATTTTTATCTTTACCCTGTGCTGAGAAAACCACATTGTCATAGTTCATTTCACGGTCGCTTGCTGACCAATATTTTGGGTTTGTTCCGCTCATAACACATCTTGTCATGTAAATTCGGGTTTGAACACCCGCTCTGTTCAAGAAATTGCTTAACAGCAATGCGGGCAAAACGCTTTTCAACTTGTCCGAGCTTGATTGACCAAACAACTGCATAGGAATTACCAAATCCACATATGGCAACGTGCCTCCTTTCCGGTCAAATTCTATGTAGCTCTTTTTGAAGTTTGAGGTGAATTTCAGCTCTTTACTGACTTCGGGCGTGTCATATTTTTCCGGAACTTCCATACCCGAAGTCCGGGTCAAGCCATGATTTGGTCTTGTCGCGACAAAAAGCGTTGTCCCTTTTTGCCTTTTTGTCAAAAAATAAACCCTCGTCTTTTTATTGACTTTGTGACGAAAAAAGTATTGCCCTTTCTCATCACGCTCAACATCATCGGGCTTTACTACTCCCGGAGGGTCTTCGTTTTCGATTGAGTACAACGGGTCTTCGTTAGCCAACTCTTCATTGTAAAACTCAGGCAATCGAATCAAACCTAAACTTGCCAAGCCAAAATCAAATACACCCGCCGGATTGTCGGTAATTTTGAGCCTTGCTTTTTTCAGCGCACCACCAAGGTCTATGTCCTTGGCAATGCGCTCCATTGCTTCTTGAATCGCGTCAGTTTTGTCTTTGTCAGCAAACTCCTGTTCAAGCAAATTTATCATTTCCCGTGCGTCCCGTTCTGCAATAGCGGGTTCGATTCCATAACCTTTCTTAGTCCATTCCTCAAGGTCTTTTGGGCTGTCGAAAACTAAAAAATTCCAACGGCGGTTATTGTTGCTGAAATCAACGCTCATAAACCTTCAATTGAATGCTGTCGTGAGCTTTTGCGCGACCCAAAGCGGCTTCATTTTCTTCGGGTGTATCATATCCATAGTTTGGGTCTGATTTGTCTAAATCAAACTTTGGCTCCGTAGCATTTTTCTGAGCAACAAGTTTCGAGAAATCTTCGAAGGATTGGCTTGGGCGAGTTGTTGTCTTGAAACTTTGCCGCTTACCGAGAGTAATTGTTTCTTCCACTACAATTTCTACACCTTTCATAAGCTGTTCTCTGTCCGCTTCTTCAAAAAGACTCAAGAAACTGCGCACCCCTTGAAGCAAGGTTTTTTGCTTGTCAATTAGCCCCGTTTTGATTGGCTGAACAGCAAGACCCTGCAAATTGCCTGCATATGCTTTTTGCGTGTCTCGCAGGCTTTCCATAATCCGATTGCTTACAAATGCCTGAGCCTGTGCGCCAATCGCGGCTATTGCCTTGCTCAAATCGGTCATGTATTCCCAAATGAAGAGGTAGCCTTTCATGATGTCCTTGACCTGATAATCATATTGCACAAGGATTGGATAACAGCTTCCGACAAATCGGTCTTGCAAGGACAGGTCTTGCTTGAAGTTCGCTACATAATCCTCATCAATTTCATTCAACCGAACATTTCCTGTCGCCATGATGAAGCAATTGTCCATCGGAATTTCGTCACCGCGTCCATTGGTAATGCTTTTTTGCCGTTTGACTTTTGCCAAAGCATCATTCATAACGCCTGCCGTATTTGGGTCAAGTTTTGGAAGCTCATCAAGCAGAAGCACAGAGCCTGCTACGCGCTCTTCGGGAAGAGGATTGCCCTCTTCGTCTTTTGGCGTTTCGGTCGCGAGCCTACCCCATGCCGTCGTAACCAAGCCCTCCTGATAGCCCTCAATCGTTTGACCACCTATCAAATTAAGTGGGGAGGTAAATTGATTGCACGTCACCGTAATCAACTTCCATCCCAAGAGTTCTGAAATTACTTCCGCTATGTATGTTTTACCTGTTCCGGCAGGACCATATAGATAAACATTGTTGCGGGCGACCATATCACTCAAAATGAGCTGAACCAATGGGTTTGCCAATTTCAGTGGGTCAATCTTCCCCCTTGCCGTTACAGGCGTACCACCAATTGGTTGATAGGTGAAGGTGTAAGTTGCCGCTTTGCCTTGTAGAAGAGTTGTGACGGTTTCATCCAAATCAGCCAAAGTGATTTTGTTATTCGCCAAATCCTCACGCAAAATCCGCTTTACTTCATCCTCATTAAGGTTTGACCCTGCCGTACTTGCTTGAGTCAGTGCTTTTGTCAGCACCAAAAGTGCTTGCGCCACCACCTCTTTAGGAGCAATTCCTTGAGTGATTTTTGCCTTGTTGATTGCGCTGTCTACAAGCGTCAGAACCTCCGGATTCTGTGCGAAGCGCAATCGTATGTCTTCCAACCTTTGCAGTCGGGTTTCGTTTTCAGCCATTTGATATTGTTTTTATAAATAAGTTGGTCGCCTGTAAAAAATTCCTTGTCCTGTCCAAAATGAATTCGTCTAAAGCCGCTCCCCCAAAATGTTTGTCCCTTGCATTTTCAATGTCCTCAAAAGACGCATCGTTCAAAGTCAAATTATTGTCTGTTCCCCATGACTGAATCATGCGTTCGTCCAAATCAAATATTTCTTTTTTCGTCAAATATTTCTGTACAATTAGGTTAGGCGCATCAGCTATCTCAGGATAAGCTACTTCGAAGTCCTCAGCCTTGGAAACACGAAAAATCTTTTCTGCTAAACGCTGAAAATCATCTATCAAGATTTTGAAATTTGCACTGTCTTCCATCTGCACCATGTTTCGTTCCCGCAAACTTTGAGTAAGCTGTGATGGGAAATTAAAATCAAGCAGATTGTAGACTGCCGCTGAACCCATCAAATTGACACCTAACCCGGCGATTTCGTCGTAAACCAAAATCACACCATTGTAGCCAACGACATCATTCAGCACCATGAGCTGAAATCGAAACTTTTCTTTTTCTGATAGTATCATTTCAATCTATTGTTCCGCCCCTCTCAAAACGAATGTCGTCAATGTAGCCGCTGTCAAAAATGGCATTTGTGTGCTTGAGTTGATTCGCGTAAAACGCTATGATTTCAAGCCCAAACTTTGGTGACTTTTTTCCATCAATTACTACAATGTTGCTTGGGTTGAAAGCCTGAAAGAAAATGCCATCAAATTCGGTATTTGAGCGAAGCTCTTGAATAATTTTTGGGTATCTGCGAATTAGTACCCATATGTACATTTTAGGCTCTGTTGCGCCTTGCCCTTGGCTTTGCATCAGTTGTTCGCTGTCCTGCAAAGGTTGTTGCTCTTGAATTTCATATCCGCTCATGACATACACGATGTCGTAGATTTCCTTGACCGTGTATTGTTTCATTTCCAAAGGGCGGAAATCAAGAGGATTCATGATTTTAGCAAACAGCGGATACACGATGGTATTGGAGCCGACCCCTGCCTGTCTATCACCTCTGCGAGTATTGAATTCAGCAAACCAATCAGCGTATTGAAAATCATCTGCCAAATAGATTCCCGGCGTTGATGTGATGCTCGTTTTGAATGTAGTAAATGGGTCTCTTCCATAAGAAGTGCCGTGGTACAAAATCATCGGCTCGCCCGTAGACTTATCAATGCACTTACTTACGCCATCATAATTGTCCGTTTGGTATGCTTTTCGCCAATCCCCAAACCATGATTGAAATCGCTGACTACGCACCACTTTCTGCTCGTTTGTCGTGAGCTTTGATTTGACTCCTGAAGGGGTTGGAAATGCGCCCGGATTACTTTCAATTTTTCCGGGAAATGTTGACAGCCCCTGAACAACAAGACCCAACAAATCGAACATATCATACTCTTTCCCAATGTCGAGCGCGTTCGCTTTATTCCCGGTATTACTCATTGCCCGTGTCAAAATCGTTTGGGCATTGAACTCATCTTTTTCAAAGTTTTCCGACAAATAGAGCAAGTCCTGCATCTCGCCTTTCAGGATTTCTTGTGGCGCATATTCAGTAATGCCCTCAATTGCAGAAAGAGCTTCTTCAAAAACGCTCTTAAACGGTAAGTCGTTGGCGGTGGCAACATCAATTGCCTCTCGTAAGACCTTTTCTTGAGCTGTCATCTTTGATTTATCTTTTGGTATGGAGCAACCTCTTCTTTGCTGAAGATTTTTTTATTTATCGGCTCGAAAGCGGCAATGCCTTGCGCACCCTTGTCGTTAACTGAATAGTCGAGTAAAAGCTGTGGATATGCTTGTAA
>Ga0181592_10000848_pt1 | contig 24325 bp, 21 predicted proteins | sample 071ome_20_FD_133755 | JGI IMG/M metagenome (GOLD analysis project Ga0181592, IMG submission 133755) | Coastal salt marsh microbial communities from the Groves Creek Marsh, Skidaway Island, Georgia - 071412BT metaG (megahit assembly) | ecosystem: Environmental > Aquatic > Marine > Intertidal...
ATCGCGTGCTGGCGTCCAGTCAATCGGTTGAACAAGGTGGATTTACCAACATTAGGTCTGCCAACAATGGCGATACGAAATTCCATCACTCTTCCCCTGCCTTAGCGATAGGCAGATAACCGTCCACGGTCATCAAGAATGATTAATGTTCCAGAAACAACAATTGGTGCCCCTGATTGGGCAGCACCAAATGACTGGCTATCCAATATTTCACCCGTATCAGCATCGAGGAAAAGGCCCTTGCCATTCTGATCAATCACAATGATTCTGCCGCCAGCCGCAATTGGCCCAACATAACGCATCGCATCATCTGATACCGTCAGGTTAAGGGGCACAGCACCTGGCAGTTCGCTGATCCAGCGAATGCTACCATCTTGACGACGAATAGCATAAACCCTGCCTTTAGCACTAACGGCAAAAATAGTTTTGCCAGCCACCCAAGGCTGTTGGTGGGTAGCCATGCTAATTTCCCAAGATTGCGCCCCTATGCGGGCGTTATAGGCCGCAAAGCGTCCAGACATACTGCCGGCAAAAACCATATTGCCGTCATAAACGGGATGCGCAACGATGCTATTAATATTATCAAGAGCTGTGCGAGGTGATCGTACCGACAGGTCATCACCCCATAACAATTCACCCCGATCAAGGGTAAGAACAGATAATTCGGCATCATTTCCTGTCAGAACCAATTCCCCGTTATAAATGGCTGGCGAAGCTGCCCCTAGCACCCTTGTTGATTCTATATTACCAACTCGTGACCATAAAATCTCACCATCACTGGCAGAAAGCACAAAGAGTCTGCCGTCCAAATCGGTAACGGCAACACGGCCATCAACCGCTGTTGGTCCCCCCATCAGAGGCAAATCAAAACGCACATTCCACAAAGAGGATCCATCTTCAGCATTAAGTGATACCAGCATATTTCCGCCAGCATGGGCAAAAATCTGATCGTTATCTAGGGTGAGACCACCACTCACCGCAGGCTGAGATTTATCAGCATTATGTTCTATTTCTACACGCCAACTGACACTGCCATCATTTAAATTGACCGCGGTCAGTTGAGCATCAGGGGTAACGCTAAAGACACTGTGTTGATTGGCAATCGGTGAGGCCATTAATGTTCCTAAATCAGCATCCGTGCCGATGGATACACTCCACACCCGTTGAAGAGGCCATTCCAGCGCAAGATGCCCCCCACTATGGTTAGCGACAAGCCCGGATTGGCTATAAATGATATTTGGCAACATTTCGCCAATTTGCGCACCTTCAGATGCCGCAGACAAATCGATTTCAGGCAAGCTTTCAACAGCCAGAACCGCAGATCTCTCACCCGGCAAGATAACATCTTTATTTCCACAAGCCGCCATTGTCACCAACAGGAGACAAGAGACCATCATTTGCCCGATGCGATAGATCATGACTTTGCCCGTTCTTTCCTCAAGTTACTGATTGACGCCAAGCGCTTGTTCCAGCAATTGCCTTCGGGCATTGGCGCGTGGTGTTAGGGCTTGGCCGTCAGCTTTCCATTCTTGCAAGCTGCGCTGAGCAGAGGCCATATCACCCGTTTCAAGGTAAAGGGCAATTTGCCATTCTCTGACCAGAGAAGCCCAAGGGCTAGAAGCTTTATCAATCTGGGCAAGGCGATCAAGTCGTTCCGCCACTGTTGTGGTGTCAGCGGAATGGATCACAGAAAGAAGCCGTGCCGCATCCTGATAAACCTGGGCAAGATCACTATCTTCTGCCAAGGCCATATATAAGGCTTCGGCCGCTTTTGGGTCTGTCTTAGCTAATTCAGCGGCTGTTGCGAAACGCGCTAACATGCCATAGCCACCCGTCTCTTGAGTCAATTCCGACAGGTTACCAAGCATATCATCAGATAAGACCGCCGTTTGGTATCGATTGGCTAGGTCCTCACGATGAGCTTGATCCCAATACATATAGCCTTGCCTGCCTGCAACCAGAAGTATGATGGCAATCACACCACCAATGACATAGCCCCCATAGCGGCGCATCAAAAGGCGAGCGCGGTCAGCTTTGAGTTCTTCGTCAATTTCGTGAAAAATATCGCTCATTTGTCATCCCATGTCTTGACCGAATGGTGCTTAGCATTGCAACATAATAGAATTATATGGGATAATCCAGCATAGATCACCACTAGAAAGAGATAAGCTCATAAATACCTAAAGAAAACACTAATAAAGGATGGTTTTGCCAGATGAATATTGTGCTTACTGGCCACGAAAATAAAAATAAAAACAGTACTGGTTATTTTTCCCGTGCTGAGCTTAATCAGATTTTAAATGTTTATGCCCGATTTGTCTCTGCTGGAGAATGGCGCGATTACGCGCTTGATCATCTTGATGGTTTGGCAGTGTTTTCAATTTATCGCTCTTGCGTAGAAACGCCAATTTTTACGATTGAAAAACACAAGCTCAAAGGTAATAATCGCTGGCAATATCAACTGCGAGATCGGCGCAAATTGATAAAGACCGCTGGCCGCATTGATGCTATTCTCCAAACCCTAAAAACTCTGCCCCGATTAGTGCATGGGTAAAAGGATACGGACATAACTGTTATCAAGATAATATTGCTAACCAAATATTCACCTTAGGAGAAATCATATGGAAGCTGGTGAAGCGAGTCGCATCGAACGGTATCTGCGACAGAAATTCAACAACAACACCCTAAAAGCAAAACCAAGATCAGATGATGTTGCTGAAAGTTCTGCTGAAATTTCCATGGATGGTGAGTTTGTTGGTGTGATTTTCAAAGACACCGAAGATGGTGACACCTGCTTTCATTTCCAGATGACAATTCTGGACGAAGATTTGGATTAAACCCTATCCAGCTAACGTCATTTTTCTTCTGATGATGGTGATTTTTTAATCTTTTTTTGTCCTGTGGTGTAGGCATCACCAAGATGTTCCATGCCTCTGGTTTTAGCAAGTGCGATTTGCTTTTGGCGTTCTGCAAATCGCTGGCGCTTTTCTTCAGAAAGACTGTCGATGCAATGCGAACAACTGATCCCTGGCACATAAGCCGGATGCTGACGATCTTCTGCTGATAACGGCACGCGGCAAGCATGACAAAGTTGATAATCCGTAAGGCTTAACCCGTGTCCAACGGCAACGCGCTCATCAAAAACAAAGCAGCTACCCTCCCATTGGCTTTGTTCAGGGGGGATTTCTTCAAGATAGCGCAAAATGCCGCCTTTCAGATGGAAAACTTCATCAAGACCGATGCGTTTGGCAAATGCAGTTGATTTTTCGCACCGGATTCCGCCTGTACAAAACATGGCTAATTTTGGCTTTCGCCCTTCGGCTTCCCAAATCTGCTTTTGGTCTTCTAGCCACTGGGGAAACTCACTAAAGCTTGTGGTATTGGGGTTAATCGCACCGCTAAAACTGCCTATTGCCACTTCATAATCGTTGCGCGTATCCACAACAATCGTATCAGGATCAGAAATCAGATCATTCCAATCATCAGCATCCACATAGGTGCCAGCATGTTCTAAGGGGTTAATATCTGCGACCCCCATTGTGACAATTTCAGGTTTCACCTTTACCTTAAGTCGGCGAAAAGGCATTTCGGCAGCCGCGGAGTATTTGATTTCCATTCTTGGCCCAGAAATCAACTGACCAAGAGCATCAGAAAGCACCGTTATCGCCTCTGGCGTGCCAGCAACCGTCCCATTGATGCCTTCATACGCGATTAATAATGTGCCACGTATGCCTTGCTTCCGGCAGATCGCTTCAAGGGTATCAGCAAGAGCATTAGGGGATGCGATCGCCACGAAGTGATATAAAGCGACAACCCGGATGGGCAGATTATCAAGATGGGTTTTGTGATTACGCTCTGACATTTTGCTATCTTTAGACGAGTCTGATTTTATCGGCAAGCCCCATCAGGCAGATCAAGCGCCCATTCCACTGCCGCACCTGCATGAAGCCTTGTGGTATCATAAAGTGGTATCAAGGTATGTTTAGGCTTGATTAGCAACTCAATTTCCGTGCAACCAAGAATAATGGCTTCAGCTCCTTTTAAGGTCAGACGATCCATAATCCTAAGCATGGTCTGTCGGGACATATCAGAAATCACACCCAAGCAAAGTTCCTCAAAAATAATGCGATTGATTTCTTTCATTTCTGCTGCATCAGGAAGAATGGTTTCGATGCCATAAGATTTGGTTAATTCATCCACAAAGAAAGTCTGTTCCATGGTAAAGCGCGTTCCTAACAAACCAACCTTTTTATGATTATCCCTTGCTAGGGCTTTGCCCGTAATCGTGGCAATATGAAAGCATGGAATATTTAGCATTCCAGACACTTCATCATAAACTCGGTGCATCGTATTACTACCAATCAATAAGGCTTCTGCACCGGCCTTATTTGCTTGCTGACATGCTTGGGTAAGAATAGCGGTGATGCCGTCCCAGTCCCCTGCCCGTAACCGCGGCTCCAAATCATGGAAATCTAGGCTAATCATGACTAAGCGCGCAGAATGTAAGCCGCCTAAATGTTCCCTTACCATTTCATTAATGATGGCATAATAAGTCTTGCTGGATTCCCAACTCATTCCGCCAATCAGACCAAGAGTTTTCATGATGCCATTGCTGTCATATGCTTATTCCTTTTGATCAGAAATCAGCCGCTTTCCCATCGAAATCACAAGGTCCTCACGGTAACCAATCGCTTCGTAAAACTTGGCAATATCTGTGTTTTCTGAACGGATCTGCAGATTAATCTTTGGGCACCCTAGGGCCAGTAATGCGGCCTCACCATGATACATCATTTGTGCGCCATAGCCCTGACGACGATGGGCAGGTGCAATAGCCAAATAGTTAACCCATCCACGATGCCCATCGTAACCAAACATGGCGCTTGCAACAATCTCGTTCTCACAACTGCCAACAAAAAACAATTCTGACTGACAAGAAGCTTTCCGATCGATATCCAAATGAGGGTCATTCCATGGACGGGTCAACCCACAGTCCTGCCATAGCGAAACCACAGCATCAGTATCAGTGGTGGAAAAGGGGCGGATGGTGATAGGGGTAATGGGTTTCATCTCTCTATTATAAAATTGGATCAATAAAAAAAACAATGCATGAGATCACTTCATATCAGCATTTAAGCAACACAAACCGCTTATCCAACCACGGAATGCTTGCAAACTCCTCTTTAGATTTACCAGCGCGAAATGATAGATCAGATCAGAAGATTTAAACCTTTGGGTTAAGCCTTTTCTTAAAATAAACCCTTTCGTAGCCATCTACCTTTTGCCGTTTCACTTCAACAAAACCAAGGCGTTGATACCAATCTATGTTTTTTGTCATTTTGACATTGGTATATAGCTGATATTCTGATGCTAATGTGGCGATATAATTTTCGACATAAGCGATGAGCTTTGATCCCACCCCTTGGCCAGATGCCTCAGGATCAACTGCAATAGTTTCTAGCCAGTATTCTGCATTTTTTACAACAATCACGGCATAACCAATCACTTTGTGCTGCGACACTTCATCAACCACAAAGATCAAATCGTCCTGCAAATGTTGAGAATAATCTGCGACCATTGGGGCAGGTTTTTGACCCATCACAGAGATATATTGTTGATAAGCGTCTGCCGTGATCTGCTTAATGTCTGGCAGATCACTTTTACCCGCTTTTCGGATACTGATCGTCAAAATGGGTTTCCCGTTAGTGTCCATGACAAGCCAAGGAATCGTTTAGCGTCATCATAGCCAACGCAGCACACCAATAATGCCAGCCGTTGCATAAAAAAATTGTAACAACAAAATCCCATAGTGCTGGCACAATAATGCCCATAAACCAATGGCAATCGCAGAGATAAATAGGAGCGAAAACCCCATCACTTCATAGCCAGTGTTTGATGCCACTAATAGCGAATACACAATGGCGGTGATGACGCCAAACCATTCTAATACTCTTTTATAAAATTGATGGGTCATGATGTGAGGCACTTCGCTGAGATGTTACATTATTGTCATTTACAGCAATTTTCCTTTTGAGCAAATGAAATCCGCTTTTCACTCCCACTCAATAGTGCCTGGTGGTTTTGAGGTAATATCATAAGTCACGCGATTGATGCCTTTGACCTCATTAACAATACGGGTGGCAACATGGGTCAGGAAATCATGGCTAAATGGGTAGACATCCGCTGTCATTCCATCAGTAGAAGTAACCGCGCGAATGGCCAGCGCATGCTCATACGACCGCGCATCACCCATGACCCCAACTGAGCGCACAGGCAGAAGCACGGCAAAGGCCTGCCAAATCTCATCATAAAGCCCTGCCTTTCGGATTGCATCCAAATAGACAGCGTCAGCCTCACGTAATAAATCCAGCTTCTCACGCGTAATCGCCCCGGGGATTCGGATAGCAAGCCCTGGTCCTGGAAAAGGGTGACGCCCAACCAGAGTTTCAGGCATCCCAAGTTCACGCCCCAATGCCCGCACTTCATCTTTAAAAAGGGCGCGTAAAGGCTCAACTAATTCTAGCGCCATATCCTCTGGTAAGCCGCCAACATTATGATGCGATTTTATCGTCACACTGGTTCCGCCTGTGACGGAAACGCTCTCAATCACATCGGGATAAAGCGTACCTTGCGCAAGAAACTTTGCTCCATCGATGCTTGCAGCGGCCTTATCAAAAACATCAATAAAAGCCGCGCCAATAATTTTACGCTTAGCCTCAGGGTCTGAAACCCCATCTAGCCGTTCCAAAAATAAATCCGCTGCGTTTTCATGGATAAGAGGAATATTGTATTGATCTCCAAAGAGCCGGATGACCTCATCTGCCTCATCTTTTCGCATCAGCCCATGATCAACAAAAACACAAGTCAACCTCTCGCCAATCGCTTCGTGTATCAACACAGCAGTGACTGAGCTATCAACGCCGCCAGAAAGGCCACAAATGACCTTACCTTCATCGCCCACTTTTTCCCGAATGGCGGCGATCGCTTGCTCACGATAAGACGCCATGGTCCAGTCCCCACGGCAACCACAAATATCCTTTGCAAAGCGTTCCAGCAGGGCCTTGCCATCAGGGGTGTGAACAACCTCTGGGTGGAATTGAACCCCATAAAATTTTCGACTTTCGTCCGCGATAGCCGCAAAGGGTGCGCCCGAACTGGTAGCAATCACATGAAAGCCATCTGGCAGGTGATCCACCTTATCCCCATGTGACATCCATACTTGATGCTGGGTATCTTGATCCCAAAGCTGATGAAAAAGAGGTGAAGAGGCCGCAATTTTCAAATCTGCCCGACCAAACTCCCGCGTGTCGCCAGATATCACTTTACCGCCAAGCTGTTGACACATGGTTTGCTGACCATAACAGATGCCAAAGATTGGCACACCCATATCAAAGACAGCCATTGGGGCACGGGGTGATCTCTCATCCACTACTGACATTGGTCCACCAGACAGGATGATGCCTTTCGGGGCTAGGGCTATGATCCGATTTGCATCTGTATCAAAAGGCAGGATTTCGGCGTAAACGCCTGTTTCCCGCAGGCGTCTGGCGATCAGCTGGGTAACTTGTGAGCCAAAATCAAGAACAAGAATACGTTCAGTCATTACATATTGTGCCGATAATTCGGTGCCTCACGGGTAATTGTGACATCATGGACATGGCTTTCTTTCAAACCTGCGCCTGTGATCCTGACAAAGGTGCACTGGCTTTGCATTTCGGCAATATTACGAGATCCGGTATAGCCCATAGCCGCACGAAGTCCACCAATCATCTGATGGATAACCGCGCCTGCAGGGCCTTTATAGGGAACTTGACCTTCAATCCCTTCTGGAACCAGTTTTAGGGGCTGTGAGACTTCGGCCTGAAAATAACGGTCGGCTGATCCCTGTGCCATCGCACCCATTGAACCCATTCCGCGATATGCTTTATAGGATCGCCCTTGATAGAGAAACACCTCACCCGGGGTTTCATCTGTTCCCGCTAACATCGTTCCCATCATGGCAGCATCGGCCCCGGCGGCAATCGCCTTAGCTAGATCCCCAGAATATTTAATTCCGCCATCGGCAATCGCTGGCACATCATGACGGTGACAGACCGCAGCGGCATCCATAATGGCTGTTAATTGTGGCACACCTACCCCAGCAACCATGCGCGTGGTGCAAATTGATCCCGGGCCAATCCCAATTTTTACAGCATCTGCCCCAGATTTAATTAAGGCCTCTGCCCCTGCTGCGGTCGCAATATTACCGCCAATAATCTGCACATCGTTAGAAAGTTTACGAACCGATGCCAAGGTATCCAGAACACCGGCAGAATGCCCGTGAGCGGTATCAACCACCACCACATCAACACCTGCGGCAATCAATGCCTCAGCTCGCGCGATTCCATCTGCACCAGTTCCAACCGCTGCGCCAACCACCAGCCGACCGGTGCTATCCTTAGATGCCCCAGGATAGTTTTGCGCCTTTTCCATATCTTTGACGGTGATCAACCCAACACATAGCCCATCACGGTCAACAATCACCAGTTTTTCAATACGGTGTTTGTGCAAAAGTCGCCTTGCCTCATCCGGGGTAATGGTATCGGATACTGTCACGACCTCATGGGTCATCATTTCTTTCACAGGCTGATTAGGATCAGTAGCAAAGCGAACATCACGGTTCGTTAGAATCCCCACCAGTTTTTGCGAAGATCTGCTGACCACAGGAATACCGCTAATATTATGCTGTTGCATCAAAGCCAGCGCATCAGCAAGCGTCTTATCATCAGCTATTGTAACGGGATTTACCACCATGCCAGCCTCAAACCGTTTAACCGAGGCAACTTGCGCGGCTTGGGATTCGATATCCATATTCTTGTGGATAATGCCAATGCCGCCATGCTGCGCCATGGTGATAGCAAGACGGCTTTCCGTCACTGTATCCATCGCGGCTGAGATCAGCGGAATATTCAGGCTAATATTCCGTGTGAGACGGGTTTTTGTTTCTGCCTCAAACGGCAGGACAGATGACGCTGCTGGTTTCAGCAGAACATCATCAAAGGTTAAGGCTTCGACAATAGAAGGTGATGAAGATGGCGTATTGTTTGGCATGATGCCTCCGGTGCGGTCGGTGGCTCTTATCTATACCCAAACATAATCATTCTGGAAAGATCAAAGTCAGTGTTCTAGCATCAAATAATTATCCGGCACGCCTTTGAAGCCTGTGGCAAGCACATAAATCTCAACGGATTCGGCTCTACTGGCATCAGGTTTGACATGGCGCACCTGATGAAAGGCTTGTCGAAGCATCGTTAAGGTAGATTTCTCTGCGCCGCCTTGAAAGCATTTGGCAAGAAAACCGCCGCCTGGTATCAGCACGCGAAAAGCGGTATCAAGCGCCATTTCCAGCAAAGCGGTGGTTCGGATATGGTCGGTAGCGCGATGGCCTGTGGTATCCGCGGCCATATCACTGATCACCCAATCTGCCTTACCGCCGATATAGGCAATCAGTTCTTTAAGCTTTTCGTTATCATTGATATCGCCTTTGAGAATAAGAGCACCGGCAACCGGTTCAACATCCAGCAAATCAATTCCCGCCAGACGCCCCTTGCCTTCGTCAATACCAATGATATCAGACACGATCTGAAGCCACCCCCCGGGGGCAGAGCCAAGATCAAGCACTGTCTGGCCTTTTTTAAACAAATGATACTTGCTGTTAATTTGTTCCAGTTTTAAAGCGGCGCGTGATCGAAACCCTCGGCTTCGGGCTTCGGCAACAAATGGATCATTGATTTGGCGTTCAATCCAGCGACGCGAAGAGGCCGATAGCCCCCGCTTTTTCTGAACCTTATTAGTCAGCCCAGCATTGCCGTGATAGGAACGCCCACTGCTACCCTTTTTGTTTTGTGATCCAGCCATAATGCTATCTTTAGGTTAAATCCCTAAAAAAGCAACTCTGCGTCCCCGTGTGGCAGGCAGGACCAGTCTGTTTGATTTTAAGAAGCACCCCATCACCATCACAATCTAGATGTGCGGAAATTAATTCTTGGGTATGGCCAGAGGTCTCTCCCTTTCGCCATAACGCCTGCCTTGAGCGCGAAAAGTAAGTCACTTGTTTTGTTTCAAGGGTTAAGGCTAACGCCTCAGCATTCATCCATGCCAGCATCAGCACTTGCCCTGTGTCCACGCATTGCGCGATTGCCGCAATTAACCCATCAGCATTAAAAGTGATTTCATCCATCAGAGGATTTGACATATCCGCCCCTATTCTGCCTGACTGAGACGTGGGAAAAGCCTTTGGCGCAATCTGCCCATGCCATTGCCAAGATCAATGCCAATCGCCAACATAGACGGGACAACAAACAAAACAAGCAAGGTGGTTATAGCCAAACCAAAGACAATAGTCGTTGCCATCGGTATCAAGAACTGTGCCTGAAGTGAACGTTCAAACATTAAGGTTGATAAACCACAAATCGTTGTCACTGAGGTCAAGATCACTGGCCTTAACCGGTCAACCGTGCCACTGACAATGGCATGCATCCGATTGCCTTCGCTTTCTTCCATTCGGCGTTCAATGGTGGAAACCAGAATAATAGAATTATTAACAACAATTCCGGCCAATGCAATGAGGGCAAACATGGATAAAATGGTCATGGTTAAGCCCATAACATAATGCCCCAGCACCGCCCCGATGAGGGCAAAGGGTATCATTATCATCACCGCCAAAGGTTGCGACCATGATGAAAACACCCATGACAGAATGATGTAAATACAAATCAAGGCAAGAAGCGCCCCTGTCCCCATATCAGCAAAGGCCTCAGACTGTTCTTGATCCCTGCCATCAAAGCGATAGCGCAAACCATATTTATCGACAATGTCTTCAAGACCGCCATCTTTAACAATCTGCAAGGCTTCAGGTGTTGCGATCACTTGCCCATTTAAATCGCCTTGGATAGCAACCTCACGAAAGCCATCTTGGCGGCGAACCACGGAAAAACCTAGCCGGTTTTCTACGGTCGCGACTTCTTGCAAAGAGACATATTGGCCTGTTGAGGTGATGATCTGGACATTGCCAATATTATCGGTCAACACCTCATCATCAGGAAGTGAGATTTTAACCGTGACTTCTTCATCACCGCGAGGAAACCGTGTGATAACCGCCCCATCAAGTGATGCCCGAAGTTGTTGCCCAATATTCGAAACTGTCAGCCCCAAAGATTGACCATAAGGGGTAATTCGAACAATGCGTTCCTCTGCCCCATAGGATAGGTTTTCTGATACCCCAGAGGCGGTTGGCACTGATTTTAAGAGAAACTCAACCTCGCGTCCTGCCGCTTTGAGGTCTTCTAGATTTTCACCCATTAGCCGGACATCCAAATCACGGCCGGGCGGCCCACCACGCGGTGCCCGTATCGTTAAGCGTTCTAATCCTGCTATTGGTGTGATTTCAGATTCCCATACCGCAAGAAAATCATCAATCCTGACGTCGCGCTTATCTGCGGTCAGCAATTCTACCACCACCCCTGCTTGAATATTACTGGAACCCGATGTGTTTCCTTCAGGATTATCCGACAAATTAGTGCCAAGCACGGCAATATGAAAATTAATCAAACCGCCTTTTCCATTAGTGATTTTGTTTTCTGCCCGTAAGGCCGCCGTTTCAACCACATCAAGCATTGAAGCGGTCTGGCTTCGTGATGTGCCAGGCGCCATCACGATATTGCCATAAGCAATATCTGCTTCTGGTGAGGAGAAAAATACAAAATTAACGCGTCCCCCAGCTAGCATTCCCACCGATAGCATTAACATAGCAACGCTTATCGCAATGGTGGCGTATCGCCATGAGACAGCAATTTCAACCATCCGTTTAAAAGGACCGTTTTTGAACGCATTAAAATTGCGATCGAAATGATATCTAAACCCAGAGGTTTTTTCTTTCACCTGGCCACCAAAATGCGCCAAATGTGCAGGCAGAACAAAAAACACCTCAATCAGACTGGCAATAAGCACCGCGACAACAACCATGGGAATAGCAGCAATAATCACCCCGATAATGCCCTTGACCAAAAACAACGGCAAAAAGGCTGCGACAGTGGTAAGCATAGCGCTGACAACAGGTGGCCCCATACGGGTAGCGGATAACGCCGCCGCCTCATGCATAGTTAATCCACGTTTCTGGCGTAAATATTCAGCGTGCTCACCAATAACAATCGCATCATCCACCACAATGCCTAGGGCCATGATGAGCCCAAAAAGGGAAATCATGTTGATCGTCTGATCCATCGCCAGCATGACCCCAAACGTTGCCAAAAAGGCAACAGGGATGCCCGTCGCCACCCAAAAGGCCACACGCATAGATAAGAAAAGAAACAGCACACCAATAACAAGTAATAACCCACCCGCCCCATTGGTAACCAAAAGATTGATCCGTTCTTTGATCAATTCTGCACGAACATCATATTGTTCAATAACAAGCGATTCCGGGGCTTTGTTGCGGTAATCCAAAAGCCAATCCTGCACCACCTGATTAATGGTAAGGGAATCATTGCTCTTGCCGCGCATAAACGTAAGCATCACGGCAGGCATGCCATTGCGCTCTAAAGTCGTTGCTGGCGTTTCAATATCTTCACGGATGGTCGCAATTTCACCTAGCGTGATACGGCTTCCATCTGATCTTATCTGAACCTCAATCCGTTCATATTCCTTTGCCGTTTTGATCTGACCAAGTGACCGCACACGAAGCGCCCCATCAGCTAAACTTCCTGCCGGAACATCAAGCGTTGATTGGGAGATAGCGCGAGAAATATCATTAAGAGATAAGCCAAGCCGCGCCAGTTCATTCTGGCTGACTTCAATGCTGATAATCTCATCAGGCAGACCCATCAATTCAATCTTATCAACACCGCGACGTTGGAGATCTTCTTTGATATCCTTGGCGATACTGCGTAATGAAGCCAGATCATAAGGGCCTGAGATAATCAGATTGCTGATGACATCAAAAAACTCCCCCTTAATCACTTTGGGGGTTTGTGATTCTTCTGGGAAATCGACTTGGCCGACAGCGTTTTCCACATCGGCCAGAGCTTTTTGCATATCTGTGCCAAACTCAAACTCAACCTGCGTGGTCGCTAGGCCTTCATAGCTGTTTGAAATTACCTTTTTTACATTGGAAATGGTTCTCAGCTCTGGTTCAAGCGGCTGAATGATATTGGCGTCAATATCCTCAGCTGTGGCCCCTGTCCATTGCACCGAAATAGCGACGACTTCAACGTCAAAATTAGGAAAGAACTGCCGATTAAGTTTATTTAGCGAAATCAACCCAACCGCTAACATCAAAAACATTAACAGATTGGCAGCCGTCCGATGACGAATAAAGAATGAAAGAAAGGGAGACGCTTTCATGATCCGCTCGGCTTTACTAGAATACCATCACCTAATGCAGGAAGTCTGGTAGCAACCACAACATCACCATCGTTAATATCCCCGCGCACATAAACCAGACCTTCTGATTTCTGCACCACCTCAACTCGGCGGCGATCAGTACGGTCATTCTTGATAACAAAAATTGAGTTATCATCATAAAGCGCCGCTTCTGGAAGTTGTGCCACGTTTTCAACCCGGCCTGAACTATAAATAATCTCAACAAAGGCGCCTTCAGGGATGATCCAGTTTCCGTCATCACCCACGGGAATATCAGCATAGAGCCGGCCGCCGCCTTGCCCAACAGCAACATTCCCCTCAGCGCGTTCAACTTTTGACATAAGAGTCTTGATCTCACGGCCACCAGAACGCCAAATGACTTTTACCTCACTACCGATCAAAAGGTCAGTGTCTGCAAAGACATCAGAAGGCACAACAAATGAGGCTTCAAGGCTTGAGATATCAGTCATTGAGCCAACAGAGATGCCAGGAGATAAAACAAGGCCACGCCCAATTTGCACATTGGAAATGATCCCGTCAAACGGAGCTTGCAAAACCGCATCTTCAAGGTTTTTATTTGCGCGCTGCAGGCTTAACTCAAGTTGGTTTTTCTGTTGCGTGGCTTGTTGCAAAGCATTCTTTGCCATGGACAGGGCTAACCGGGCCTCATCTAAATTAGCTTGAGACGTTACCGCAGCAGCCTGCATTTGGTTAATGCGCTCAAAGTTTTTCTGTCTGAGGTCAAGCTGAATGGCGAGCTCTTCGATATTGGTTTTATTGGCGTCCAGTTGCACCATGATCTCTTGTTTAGCGATCAGTAAAAGATCACGATCAAGCCTAGCCAGTTCCACACCTTTGCTGACAGTATTGCCATTTCGGAACACCTCTGCCACCGTTTCCACTTCACCAGAAATGTTAAAATTAAGAGCAGATTTGCGCGAGGCCTCAACCTGACCAAATGATGATTTTTCCGGATATGCGGCCATAAAATTAACCACTGCTGTCTTAACTGTCCAGACTTGCTCATTCCTAGGTTGAAGCGGTTTTTCTGGTTTTGTCGCCACCAGATAGTTAAACCCAACATAACCAAATATGAGAATTAACAAAGGAAGAACCACTTTCTTCCTTGATGAAATCAATGTCTTAAAGAATGGCATCATTCAGTCCAATCAGGCTGGCCTACAGGCGCGAAAATCATATGGAAAAAGATTATTTAATACTTATCTGGATAAAAATTAATTTACGTCAAGTCAGAAACCAGATCAATTCATGATTTTCACTTCTGTTAATCATATGGCATGTAATTATCACATTTTGCTAGGCGATATCAATTATCCATAGCATGATGACGCCACTTTATCCCAAACCGTGCCAATTCTGGTCATGGTAAAATCAAAGAAATCAGCATATGATGGCCCCAGAGGTAATTATGATTCCACCACAGCCTTGGTCTCATCATTTTTGGGCAACCATAAGACTGTCTTTTCCTTTAATGCTTGGGCAGATCGCGCTTATTAGCATATGGACAGCGGATATTCTTATGATGGGCTGGATCAGCACGGATTCCCTTGCCGCCGGAACCCAAGCCAACCGAATGTACCAGCCGTTATATTTTATTGCTATCGGTTTAACATTGGCCGTTAGCCCCCTAACCTCACAGGCCCTTGGCGCCAGACGACAGCGGATTGCAAGGCAAGTGCTACGCATGGGGATTTGGATGGCGACGATTTATGGTCTGGTGACCATTATCCCCCTGTGGCATGGGCAAACGATCCTATTATGGTTAAGACAAGACCCGGCCGTAGCAGAACAGGCCTCAACCTATTTGCGCTTTGTGGGGTTAGGCATGGCGCCAACCTTTGTTTATTTTGTTTTGCGTAATTATGTGTCTGCATATCAAAAACCTATCCCGCCCGTGATCATCAATATGATTGGTGTTTGCGTGAATGTCTTTTTAAATTATGTGTTTATTCATGGGGTTTTCGGGCTTCCTGCCATGGGATTAGCGGGCATTGGGCTGGCTACTAGCCTGACCTTTACCATTATGGTGATATTGTTAGCAGGATACATGATCAAAAATCGCCAGATTGGACGCACCCGTCCCTTTTCTCGTCTGACACGGTTTAAACCCGATGTTATGAAACGCTTACTTATTGTTGGTTTTCCCATTGGACTGACCTTACTAGCCGAAACCGGAATGTTTATTGTTGGCGGAATTTATATGGGGGTATTTGGTATTGCGGCGGTGGCCGCGTCTGGCATTGGCAATCAATTGGCAGCCATTACCTATATGGTCCCATTGGCGATATCCCTTGCCACAACAATCCGCATTGGTCATGCGGCAGGGGCCAATCATGTTCGTGATGCGATCAGGGCAGGCTTGGTGTCGGTTTATATTACCATTGCCATCACCTTAATGATGTCGATTATTATTATGCTGGAAAAGGATACCGTCACACGGCTATTTCTCAATAATGATGATGCCCTTTTTTATGAGGTCATGGCCCATGCCTCTGGCATGCTGCTGATCGTGGCAATTTTTCAGCTGTTTGATGGCCTGCAATCGGTTTTTGTCTCTGCGCTTCGCGGAATAAGCGATACCCGAATGCCTGCTTTGATCTCTATCCTTTCCTATTGGGGGGTTGGGGTTGTATCTGGTTATGTGCTTGCTACCCCAATGGGGCTAGGACCAATTGGGGTTTGGATCGGGATGGCCATAGGGCTTGCCGCCGCAACCCTTATCCTTGGCATTCGGTGTTGGCGCACTTGCAATATTCTGATAAGGCAAAACCGTTTTGATCTGATATAATTTTGTTATGACGATATTGATTGCTCCACCTCTTTCTCAAACCCCTATCAGCCGTCATCAGCATGATTGTTTTGAGCTATTAAAACCCACATTGAGGGATGAAAAAGCTGCGGCAATTTTGGCCTCTGCCATGGCCCTTGCCCCTTATTTAGATCAACTCTATCGCAAAAACATCACACTGCTTTCCACCCTTGCTAATGGTGGTATAGAAACCATTCATGCCACGATTGCTGAGGCAAAAGACACGTTACGAGATCGTCTCAACGCTACCACAAACCATGATCAAGCCATGATCGCTATTCGGTTGTTTCGGCAACAGATTAATACCGCCGTTACCATATCTGACCTCCTTGATCTTGCCCCTGTATCAGAACAAATGCACTGGTTGAGTGAAGCGGCGGATTATGCCAGCTCCACTTTAATTGCATGGCTAGAACATCAGGCCAGGTCATCCAACCGTCTTAATAGCAACGCCAGGTGGTGTGTGTTGGCAATGGGGAAATTAGGGTCAGGCGAGCTTAATTTTTCATCTGATATTGATGTTATCATTCTCTATGATTGTCCCCCAGATGATCAGGAAAGTGGACGCGTCTTTGTTGATTTGACCAGACAATTCACCAATATCATGACCAAACCAACGGCTGATGGCATAGGTTGGCGTGTGGATTTGCGTCTTCGCCCCAACCCAAGTGTGACCCCTGTTGCTATTCGCACCGACAACGCCATCAGTTATTACGAATCTTTGGCTAGAACATGGGAAAGGGTTGCCTTTATTCGTGCACGTTACATTGCTGGTGATCCACAACTAGCAAAAGAGTTTTTATCTGAAATTGAACCTTTTATTTGGCGCCGCTATCTGGATTATACCGTCATTGATGATATGCGAATGATGTTACAGCGTGAGCCAAAATCAAATGATTTGTTAGGTTTTAATGTTAAAAAAGGCCAAGGCGGTATTCGTTCGATTGAGTTTGCTGTCCATGTTCAACAATTAATCGCTGGTGGCCGCGAACAACAGCTAAGAAACCGATCAACGGTGGTGGCACTCGAAGCCTTAGCCGAACACCAATGGATTACTAAAGACGAGGCCATGGTTTTGATCACCTGTTATTATGCCCTACGGCGGCTAGAACATCGCATTCAGATGATGCATGACGCCCATAGCCACCAATTGCCGCGCCAAGAGGAAAAACTTACTGAATTGGCCCAATTTTGTGGTCATGCTGATAATGCAAGCTTTCGCACCGCCATTCATGACCTCTGCGCCCAAGTCATTTCCAATACCAAAGGTGTATCCCAGAAACTGGGGGTTGAACCTAATGGTAACGCGGATGGGCAAAAATTGACGCTTGCCCTTTTGCTTGATCAAGATGATGACAGCAATGCCGTGACCCTGGCGCTTTCTGATCTGGGCTTTACTGATGTTAACAGCATCATCCCAACCTGCAGAAATTGGATGGCAGGCCAAATCCCAGCAACACAGAGCGATCGGGCGCGTGATATCCTTGGCCGGATTCTACCCGCGTTATTGATCCAGATCAGCACCGCTGATAATCCGGATCAGGCCTTTCATGCCTTTGTTCGTTTAGTGGAAAATCTTCCCATAGGGGTACAGTTTTTTTCCCTTCTCGAAGGCAATCCGAATATCGCAAAGGTTATTGCCACTGTTCTTGTGGCCTCACCGCGGATGGCAGACAGCCTGTCCAATCACACCGAGTTGGTGGACGATCTGCTTTATGAAGGTTTCTGGCATCCTATTGATACCGATCTCACGCGGATGACCAGTGAATTGTCATCAGCAATGAAGATGGCAAAATCACATGAAGCCAGCCTTGATGCCTTACGCGTGAAATTACGGCACTGGCGGTTTCGCGTTCACGTTCATATGGTGACCAGTGTGATTGAACCCTCTGAGGCAGGACAGTATCTCTCACTTATTGCTGAGGCGGCGATTACCGCCGCCCTACCCATCGCACGACAGCGCATTGAAGACCGATTTGGTCAGCTTAAAGATGGCGCCCTTATCATTGTTGCTATGGGCAGACTTGGGGCAATGGAAATGACATCCTCATCTGATCTGGATTTGGTGTTTATTCATCATACCCCTGACGGAGCGATGACAGATGGGGATAAGTCTATCCCCGGCAGTCTCTATTTCACGCGCATTGGTCAAGAGATTATCAATATTCTGACTGCCCCAACAAGCGAAGGTCACGCCTATGAGGTGGATATGCGCCTGCGCCCAAGTGGGAAATCAGGGCCTGTGACCATCGCCTTTAATCGTTTCGCCAGTTATCAAATGGATAACGCTTGGACATGGGAACATATGGCTCTGATCAGAGCCCGGATCATCACCGGATTTCAACATGATGATCTGGCGACGCAGATTGAAAACTGCCTTGCCAATGTTATGAAAATAGAACGCTCAAAATCGCGTGTTATTGCTGATGCTAGAGATATGCGTCAGCGCATTGCAAAACATCATCAGCCTCGATCTGGCCATGATCTGCGATTGATCCCTGGCGGCCTTATTGATCTGGATTTTTTTGCCCAGATGATGCAATTGATGCATCCGCTAGAAAACGGCCAACGCCTAGGTCAAGCCACGGCAGCAATTGCCTCACTTGGCATGCGTCAGATCATCTCAGCCAAAGAAGCAGATACCTTAGCAAAATCATGCCAAGTGTTGATGGATTTAAACCAGATGATGCGTCTAACCATGATCAGCGTGCATGAACAGAAACCCGAAAACTCTCTGCCTATCCCTTTGGTTGAGCGATTTGGTATTCATACAGTATTAGAATTAGATCAATTGGTAGCACAACATGCTAATCGCATTGCTTCCATTACTGATCACAGCTTGCAGAAAGTCTTAGATCAAAACACAGAAAAGTGATCAAAATCGATCAGTTTTCATGCGAAATTTCTTTTGCATTTTTAAAATAAACAGCGTACGTAGCGATTTGAAATCGCATCTGCGTCCGGTTGCGATGAATAGCGCTGGGAAAAAGGCTATGAATTCAGCTCTTCGTTCCTCATGGACGTTATTTTTTGGCATCCTTCTTTTTATGATCGGCAATGGCCTTCAAGGGGTATTGCTTGGCGTTCGCTCAGAGCAATTAGGTTTTGGCGATATTGCCACAGGGTTGGTCATGGGCGGCTATTTCATTGGCTATTTTAGCGGTTCATTTTTTGTCCCTAAAATGGTTAGTAAAGTTGGTCATATTCGCGTTTTTGGCGTTATGGCAGCGCTGGCCTCAGCGTCAATTTTGGTTCATCCTATTGCCGAAAACTCATTCATCTGGATGGTAATGCGCATTCTCACAGGTTTTGCCTATGTTGGAATGTATATCGTTTCCGAAAGCTGGATCAATGACAAAGCCACTAACCTTACCCGTGGGGCGTTGTTATCCGTTTATATGATTGTCCAAATGCTGGGCATGATGATTGGCCAGTTTATGTTAAATCTTAGCGGCGATAATGATTATGGGTTATTCTTAGCCATTTCCATAATTGTTTCCTTTGCTGCTATTCCAATTATGTTAACAGCGGCAAGTGTGCCTGATTTTTCCGCCCCTGAACCCGCCTCCCTAAGGCGCGTTTATAACACCTCCCCTCTTAGTGTGGTTGGGATGTTAATTGTTGGTTTTAATGCCTCTATCATTTTTGGCATGGGGGCAGTTTATGCAACAAAAATTGGCATGAATGTTAGTCAAGTTTCGTTGTTCATGATCTCAATCGGTGCTGGGGCGATGCTGTTACAATACCCCATTGGCAAGTTATCTGATCTGCTTGATCGCCGAACAGTGATTCTGATTACCCATATAATTTCTGCCCTATGCCTGTTGGTAGGTTATTTCACCAGTGGGTTAGGGTTTATCATGATCTTTTTAATAATTGCGATTTATGGTGGGGTCAGTACGCCGCAATATTCGCTTTATATTGCGCATGCGAATGACTATTTGTCACCGCGCCAAGTGGTAGGGACAAGCGCAAAACTGATTATGATCAATGGACTTGGAGCCATTTTTGGGCCACCCGTTATCGGCTATACGATTTATGCCTTTGGCATTAATGCGTTTTTGATCGTTCAACTTATCACCCATCTTGGTATGGTCAGCTTTGTCATCTATCGCATGTATGCCAGAGAATCTATGCCCGTTGAGGCACAGGGGCCATTTATTTCTGTTCGCGGTACGGGCATTGCGGCATCCCTGTTGCCTGAAGCTGAATGGGAAGGTCGGACAACGACCAAAGATGAAGACAAAGTTTTGCCTTAACATCAAAACGGTTAACCCATAGCCTACCTGTTATGTGGGTGGCTAGAGAAGCCCCAGAGAACGTAATTCTTCCTGCATTTCTCTTGGCATGATATCATCATGATCTGTGCCAAGGGGAAGATCAGCTGGCGCGTCATCTGCTTCGAGGTAACGCCATCCTTGAAATGGTCGCATCCGCCGCTCAACAAGGGGAATAAGCCCCGGTGCCAGAACAATTCCGCAGGCAGGCTTGCCATCTTGACGTTCAACTTCAACCAGATCGGTAATGGGCTGACGCGCGCACATCCAGCCCTTAATGATCCAATACATGGATCCTCCATCAATCACCTCTGTGGCACGTTTGGGAAATGACCTTGTGACATGCATAATGCGCCCATGCCTGGCCATGACCTGTTGGTGCCATTCTGTCAGTGTTTTGATATTCTCTGACCCAACCGAAAGTTTTTTTAGATGCAACGGCATAATTACCCCACCAGAAAAATCGCGGCAAGGCCAAGGAAAGTTAAAAATCCAATCACATCAGTAACAGTCGTAATAAAAACCGATGATGCCACCGCTGGATCAACCCCAATACGAGATAAGAATACCGGTATCGCCGCGCCACTAAGTGCCGCTGCTAACATATTGGCAATCATGGCAAATCCCATGACAAGCGCGATATGAAGGTTTTGAAACCACAAGAACGCCACTAAACCAGCGACAACAGCAAAGATGATACCATTGATCAAACCCACCATCGCTTCACGCATGATAAAGCGGCTTACCATACCGTCGCCTAACTGCCGCATGGCTAGCGCCCGAACCGCAACTGTCACGGTCTGAGTTCCTGCATTGCCGCCCATTGAGGCAACAATTGGCATCAAAACCGCCAGTGCTACCAGACGCTCAATCGTTTTGTCAAAGAGCCCAATCACGATTGAGGCAATCACCGCAGTTAACAAATTAACTAGCAACCAAAGAAACCGTGTTTCTACCGTTGCCTTAATTGAGGCACGAAGATTACTTCCGCTAACACCGCCAAGTGCCATCAGATCTTCTTCAGCTTCTTCTTGAATAACATCCACAATATCATCAACCGTGATGACGCCAACCAGCTTATTTTGCTGATCAACCACACTGGCAGAAACCAAACCATAGCGATGGAAAAGTAAGGCCACTTCTTCCTGATCCATGGTAACAGGGATCAAATGCGTTGAGGTCTCCATGATATCTGCGAGGCGCACAGGGCGTCCAGACGACAATAAACGCCCAAGTCTAACCTGCCCCTCAACCCGTCTTGCTGGGTCAATGACAATGATGGCATAGAAATCGTCAGGCAAATCCTCTTGGTCAAGAGAACGCATATAATCAACCGTTTGCCCCACCGTCCAATGCGATGGGCAAACCACAACCTCACGCTGCATCAATCGGCCAGCACAATTTTCAGGGTAAGACAGCGCCTCTTCTACGATCAACCTTTCCCCAACAGGCAGAGCCGCGAGAATACTGGCAAGCTCATCATCCTCAAGATCTTCAAGGATATCAATGGCGTCGTCACTTTCCATTTCAGGCAACGCCTGTGCCAATTCACTTACCCCATAAGTGGACACCACATCTTCGAGAATATCTTCAGGCAAATAGGTAAATACTGTCGCATCAATATGACGCCGCAACATGATCATAAACCGTTTACGTTGCGCAGAATTAAGGCGTTCAATCATATCTGCCTGATCCGCCGGATGAAGCGGCGAAACCAGGGATATTAATCGGTCACGATTGCCATCAGCGATCGCCGCAATAATGGCCGCCTCAACCTTGGGGGTAAGGCCATAAAGATTGGTTAGATCTGGCATACCATGGCGCTGATATTCAATATTTTCATGATCGGGTTTTACCGCCATCGCGCCCTCACACCAGTTAGGAGTTCAGTAAAGATTATTTATACCCAATCAGAGGGTAAAATCCAATTTGCGATGGTTATACCCTTTTCATGATAAAGATCAAATTCTCCATAAGCCCTTAGAAATCTGTTTCAACACCGCCATCTGTCTTGCGCCGCTCAACATAGCTAGCTAATTCCTCTTGGATAGCATTATCCATAGGTGGCGGTTGATATTCCGCTAAAATCGCTTTCATAATGGCGTTAGCCCGTTCTTCCGTTTTCAGGCCGCCAGTTTCTTCCCACGTTTCAAAATTACGCCAGTCTGATAAAAATGGGGCATAAAATGCATCCTTAAACCGGCGCTGAGTATGATCAGCACCAAAAAAATGACTGCCCGGACCAACCTCTTTGATGGCTTCAAAGGCAAGGGCATCATCACTCATATCCAGGGGCTGATTAAGATAAATCTGCTGCTGAAGCATTTCACAGTCCATGATAAGTTTTTCAAAACTGGCGCATAATCCGCCCTCTAGCCAACCAGCCCCATGATAGACCATGTTGCAATGCCCAGAACTGACCGCTTGAAGCGAAGCCATGCTTTCCCATACCGCTTGCCCATCAGGATAGTTGGCAGCACACGCCACTGAGCCGCGCCAAGGCAAGCCATAACGCCGCGCCAATTGCCCTGATATCTGCATGGCTCGGTAGTATTCAGGTGTACCAAAAGCAGGTGAGCCAGATTTCATATCCACATTACTGGTAAATGCTCCAAAAACCACTGGTGTATGGGGGCGTACCTGTTGCATCAGCACCAAACCTGCCAAAAACTCAGCATTTTGTTGTACGATCGCACCTGCTACGGTCGCTGGGGCCATTGCCCCTGAGAGGGTAAAGGGGGTTATGACAACGGCCTGACCTTTCTTGGCACAGCGCATTGCCCCATCAAGCATTGGCCAGTCGTGTTTCAGAGGTGAGGTGGAATTGATATTGGTGAACATTCGCGGCTTTGATGCAAACGCACTTTCGGTAAGACCGCCAGCAATTCGCACCATTTCCATACCATCTTCGATACGCCCACTGCCAAGTGAATAAGCGTGTATCACTTTATCAGTTAGGGTCAGCATGTCATAAACACAATCTAGATGCCGTATAGATGCGTGAATGTCCACCGGCTCTACCGGATAGCCAGCAACGAAATGCAAACAATTAAAATACTGATTAAGCCGCAACAGGTTCTGAAAATCGGGTCTTGAACCTACTCGCCTGCCCCCATCAAGATCACTCACATTCGGGGCAGAAGCCACAGTAGAATAGAGCAAATTTCTGCCGCCAACCGTTAGCGTCCTATCTAAATTTCGAGGAACAATATCAAACTCAGCTGGGGCAAGGGCTATCATTTTTTCAACCAGCCCACGATCCATTTTGACATTCTTTGTCACATGATCAACATCACATCCTGCCTTTTCAAGATAATCCAATGCTTCATCATTTAAAAATAATATGCCGATTTCTTCTAATACGCGCATAGAAGTATCGTGTATTCTGTTTAGGTCTTCTTCAGAAACGGGTTCAACGGGATCGTCAATATATTGCGGAATACGCCAATCCAGTTGTTCAATGGCTGCGCGAATAGGGTTTCCCTGCCCTCGACCTGCACGCGACCGGCGACCGGATCGGTTAGATGAGTCGTTCATTTTCACACCTTTAACAGCGTTATTAACAAGTTTATCGTCAACCCAAATCCTATGCCAATGCAACTGATTATTTGCATATTACAGCGAATCCTTTATCAAAATAAAAGCTATCCTGTTGGGAGACTCATATGGGGCGACAGAAAAATAAGGGGTTGCTGTTTTTTCTGGGGGGAGCCAGATCAGGGAAAACCGCGGCAGCAGAAGCAAAAGCTATTCACATTGCTGAAAACACCGGGCAAATCCCCTATTATCTTGCTACTGGACAAGCCTTTGATGATGGGATGAA
>Ga0181592_10000853_pt1 | contig 24265 bp, 17 predicted proteins | sample 071ome_20_FD_133755 | JGI IMG/M metagenome (GOLD analysis project Ga0181592, IMG submission 133755) | Coastal salt marsh microbial communities from the Groves Creek Marsh, Skidaway Island, Georgia - 071412BT metaG (megahit assembly) | ecosystem: Environmental > Aquatic > Marine > Intertidal...
AAATAAATCGGCATACCATTGGATATACCACCTTGAACACCACCTGAACGATTGGAAGAAGTCATCACACTACCGTCCTCAGTGGCGCGAAAAGGATCGTTGTGCTGGGTCCCGGTCAAGGTAATACCTCCAAAACCCGATCCCACATCAAATCCCTTGCAAGCGGGCAGACTCAGCATGGCCTTGGCCAGATCAGCTTCCAGTCGATCGAACACCGGGCTCCCCCAACCGACCGGCACACCTCGGATCACGCATTCAACGATGCCACCGACACTGTCCCCCGCCTTGCGAATCGCTTCAATGCGTTCGATCATTTTTTCAGCGATACCGTCATCGGGACACCGAACGATATTGGATTCGACCTGCTCATGAGTCACGGTATCGGTATCGATCTCGGCTCCTATATCCTGCACCTGCTTGACATAGGCGATGATCTCCACGCCGTATTCCAGGCGCAGCAGTTTCTTGGCAACCGCAGCGGCTGCGACCCGTCCGATGGTTTCCCGGGCGCTGCTGCGACCTCCACCATGAGGGTTACGAATGCCGTATTTGGTTTCGTAGGTAAAATCGGCATGGGAAGGACGGAACTTCTCGGCCATTTCAGAATAAGCTTCAGGCCGGGCATCCTTGTTGCGCACCCACATCATGATGGGCGTCCCCAAGGTCTTGCCTTCAAAGACACCGGATAAAATCTCCACCTGATCCGCTTCGTTGCGCGGTGTGACAATCTTGGACTGCCCCGGTCGACGCCGGTCAAGCTCGGGTTGAATATCGGCTTCAGACAGCTCGACGCATGGCGGACATCCGTCCAACACCACACCGACGCCGCCTCCGTGAGATTCTCCCCACGTGGTGATTCGAAACATTTGTCCGAAAGTATTTCCCATGGCCAAAGCATGGTCAAAAACTCTCTGAAGGTCAATTATTCGAAATTCATAACCATGTGATAGGTTATTGAGGTGATTTTTTTTTAGACAGGATGAACAGGATTTACTGGATATTCATTGAAAAATTAGGAGCCCATGGAGAAGGCTGGTCGCGGCGTGAGGAAAGAAAATTCAATGGATCGAATGCAATGCTATTTCATGGGCTGGCAATGTAAGGTTAGATTCAACCACAACTTTTCGGCCACTATCACCCACATCCCCGGCTATGACAACCATCCTGTAAATCCTGTTCATCTCGCAGATCCCGCGACTGCGGTGGCTGTCTAAAAAAATCCACCGTCTGCGGCTCGGTCTGGCTTTTGTGGGTGGTTCGTGTTATGGGTAGGTGAGTTAGGAAATTATGACGTTTATCAAACGCATTGAATCCATGGGACGCCGCATGAAGGAACTCCAGCGGTTCCGGGAAATCGTAAGGGTGTTCATGCGCTACGACTTTGACGATTTGGCGCAGAAATTACACATCCCTTCCATCATCGGATCCCCCATCAAAAGCCTGGTCGATGGAAAAGATCCCGAAATCGCCAAGCTATCCCAAGCGCAGAAACTCCGTAAGATCTGTGAGGAACTGGGGCCCACCTTTACCAAACTAGGCCAAATACTCTCCACACGCCCCAACCTGTTGCCACCTGACTACGCAGAAGAATTGTCGAAACTTCACAGCCAGTCGGCGCCTCTGCCTTTTAGCCAGATCATATCCATTCTGACAGAAGAACTCGGCACGGCCCCGGAAACCATTTTCAAGGAAATCATCGAAGAACCTCTCGGGGCCGCCTCGATCGCTCAGGTACATAAAGCCAAGCTTCCCGATGGAAAAGAAGTCGTGATCAAAGTGCAACGCCCCGGAATTGCTGACATCATGGAGCAGGATCTCGAAATCCTGGAGTACCTGGCAAGTCTGATGGAGCATTATCTGGAATCCTGGCGTGTGCATCGTCCACGCAGGATTGTCGAGGAATTCGCGGGAAGACTTTCCAAGGAACTGGACTTTTCGCTGGAGGCCGCACACATCCAGCGATTTCAATGGCAGTTCAAGGAGGAGTCGACGCTGTTTGTCCCCAAGGTTTACGGGCGTTTTTCCAGTGAACGCGTGTTGGTCATGGACTATGTGGCAGGAACAAAAATCACGGATTGGAACCAGCATGCCTCACCGGGCGAAAAGACCACCGTGGCCGAAACCATCGCCCAATCCATCATGACACAAGTGTTTCTTCACGGGTTCTTTCATGCCGACCCCCACCCCGGCAACATCCATGTGATGCCGGATTTGAAAGTATGCTTTCTTGATTTCGGCATGATGGGTTTTCTCGACTTTCGCACGCGGGAAGCTTTCGCCGACCTGCTCTGGAGCATCACCCAGCGCAATGAAACAGGGGTTTCCCACGCCCTGTTGCGTATGAGTTCCTATGAATCGGAACCCGATATGCGCAAAATGGAATCCGATATCGCCGAGTTCATTCATCAGAACTTTTATCGCCCCATGTCGGAAGTCCATTTCGGCAGCATGTTGAGTCAACTCCTCGCAATCACGGGGAAATATGAACTTCGGCTCGGGCCGGACATTTTCATTCTGCTCAAAACCCTGAGCCATACGGAAAGCATATTGGCCCAACTCTGCCCCGAGCGGGATTTGGTTCACTATGCCGCTCCGTTCATCAAGAAGATCCGCATGGATCGCATGAATCCGAAAAACGTCGCAGGCAGCTTGTATGATTTTGGAGTGGAGTTCTCTGAGCTGATCAAAGATCTCCCGGCCGAATTCCGGCGCATCATTGGGCATATCAAAACAGGCGAAGCCAAGGTGGCGTTCAAACACGATGGACTGGAGCCGTTGACTTCATCCTGGGACCGGGTCAGCAACCGACTCTCTTATTCGGTCGTGCTGGCTTCCCTGATCATCGGGTCCTCGTTGTTGGTGCACGCTGATATCCCACCGAAATGGAACGATATTCCCGTCATTGGTCTGATCGGATTCATCGTTGCCGCCATCATGGGATTCTGGTTGTTAGTATCCATCCTTCGGCACGGACGGATGTAAAACGGAGCGGCCAAGTGGCAGCATTTAAGAGAATCAGACGATAAATCCCGCATCATCCTGACCAAACACTTTGATCCTGTTTTTTCCGTGATCCTTGCTTTCAAAAAGGCATTGATCCGCCTGAGCAAGCAAGGACCGTTTGTCCTTAGCATCTTCCGGGAAAGTCGCAACTCCGAAAGAGGCGGTGACGGTCAAGTCGACCCCCTCCTTTTTGAGATATCTGGTTTGCGCAACCGCTTCCTTGATTTGAATGGCTTTCTGGATGGCCTCCTGCTTGGTCTGTCTGGGTAAGATCACGACAAACTCATCACCGCCATATCGCACGATACGATCATAGGTCTCAAGACAACCATGAACCGCCTCCGCAATTTCCTTCAGTGTTTTCGCGCCAAGGAGGTGCCCATGGGCGTCGACGACCGATTTAAAGTCGTCAATGTCGAAAAAGATCAATGAATGATGTCGATCCCTCGCGTTGGCCTGCCCCAGCAAGCGATCCAAATGCCGGTGCATGTAACGCGTATTGTGAAATCCACTGACATCATCCGTCACGGAAAGTTTGGCGACCTGATCATGTTTCCTTTTCAAATCGAGGGACATCTTGCGAAGTCGCAACAAATTGGCGACACGCGCTTTGACCTCATCCTTTTCAAAGGGGTGAATCAACACGTCATCCACCGTTTTACCAAGCAACCGATTTGGAATCTTGGATTTCCGATGCGGCAATAAAAGTAGACTGGGAAGAAAGACCGGCAACGCTGCTTTCCGAAATTGACGAATATCGGAAGCTTTTGCTTTCAAAGAATCCTGGTCGATCAACAACAAATCGAAGGGACTGCCTGAATCGGCCTGAGCCCCCCATTCATCGATCAACTCGTAGTCATCCTTCAACCACCGCCGCAACATGCGCGCAAAACGGTGATTCTCTACAAACAACAGGATACGACTACCAGGCATAGGGAAAACCTACCGATTTCATATCCGGTGGTAAACACAATTTGGCAAGCCGCATGGCTCAGGCAATGATGGAATGCACCACCTCACCCGCAACATCGGTCAGACGAAAATTACGACCATCCTTGTAGAAAGTCAGCCGTTCATGATCGAACCCCATCAAGTGAAGCATGGTGGCATGAAGATCGTTGACACTGACCCGGTCATCAGCTGCTTTGAATCCTATTTCATCCGTACTGCCGTGGTGGTAACCACCTTTGACACCCCCACCGGCAAACCAGAATGTAAAGGCGTGCGGGTTGTGGTCGCGACCGGGATTGTTCCCCTTTTGGGAGATCGGAAGCCTTCCGAATTCCCCGCCCCATATCACCAGTGTTTCGTCCAATGCCCCCCGCTGTTCCAAATCGGAAAGCAAGGCGGCAATCGGTTGATCCGTCTCCCTCGCGAAGCCACGATGATTCCCCTCGATGTCCTGGTGACCATCCCAACTGCGTTGATTTTCCATACCTCCCGAATAAATCTGCACACAGCGCACTCCGCGTTCCACCATTCTTCGGGCAGTCAAACATTGGGCGGCAAAGTGACGGCAATGATCGGCGTCGAGTCCGTAAAGTGATTTGATGTGGTCAGGTTCTTTTTGAATGTCGAAGGCTTCCGGTGCGGCGGATTGCATGCGATATGCCAACTCGAAACTTTCAATCCGGGCGTTCAATTCACTTTCAATTGCAGAATCAACCAGATGCTCCCGGTTTAATTTGGCCAGTAAATCCAGCTGTGCACGTTGAGTCGAAGGCCTGACCTGTGATGGCATCTTGAGATTATCAATCGGATCTCCTTTTGGGCGTAGCCAGGTACCTTGATAGACACTTGGCAGGAATCCGGCACCCCAGTTGCTTGCATGCCCCTTGGGCAAACCTCTATCGAGCGGATCACTCATCACCACAAAAGCCGGCAGATCCCGACTGTCACTCCCCAAACCATACGTCAGCCACGAACCCACACATGGCCAACCCATGCGGGTCGAACCGGTGTTGATCTTAAACAGGGCCGGACTGTGATTATTGGAATCAGTGTGACAGGAATGGATGAAGGCCATCTTGTCCACGTGCCTGGAAAGATGCGGGAAAATTTCGCTGACCCAAGTACCGCTCTGGCCGTATTGCTTCCACGCAAAAGGCGATTTCATCAACGGTCCGACCGAGTTGGTGAAGAATCCAGTTTTATTGTCGAACCCCTCCAGTGCCACCCCGTCACGACGTTCCAATTCAGGTTTGTAATCCCATGTATCCACCTGGCTGGGGCCTCCATTGATGAAGAGCCAGATGACAGACTTGGCTTTGACTGGAAAATGAGAAAATTTGGAGGCCAGCGGATCCAGAGAGGCCGCGCCGGCTTTGCTTCCAAACATACCGGATTCACTCAGCAACCCGGTCAACCCCAACAAGCCGGCACCGGCACCGGAACGAAGCAGCATTTCACGTCGATTCAACATACTTGGTTCACTCCACATAAATAAATTCATTCAAGCCCATCACGATCTGGGCAAAATCCGTCAAGGCCAGGCGTTCGGCATTAGCCTGTTCCTCTGCACGGTAGCGTTCCGTCTGAGCAGCAATGAAAGCAGCGCTTTCGGCCAATTCGAAACGGGTGGGTTCTCGATTCAATCCAATGTGATATGCCTGTTGAACCGAATCATAAATCGACTGTTTGATATTCGGGGCAAACCGCTCCGAAAAGGCCTCAGCCCAATGGCGAATATGAGGCCCGTTCATCAGGAGCAAAGCCTGTGGTGCCACGGTGGTGGTGGGCCGGGTTCCCTGACTCACCAGCGGTTCAGGCGCATCATAGGCCTGCATGGCGTTGATCATTTTACTGCGTTTGATGGTCAGGTAGATACTGCGCCGATGAGTGGTCGCATCCAACACTCCGGGGCCATACATCCGGTCATCCATCAAGCCGGAAACAAACAGCAACGAGTCCCGGATTGCCTCGGCTTCCAAACGACGTTGCCGGGGGTAAAACGCATTGGGGATGGATTTCGTCTGCCCCGATTCCCCCTGCAGGGTCCGGGGTTGTCCGGACATCTGCTGCCAGGTGCGGCTGGACATGATCAACTGATGAATGGGTTTCAGTCTCCACCCCTCATGAATCAGTCGTTGCGCCAGCCAATCCAGCAAAGCAGGATGCTCGGGCGGCTCTCCCAACACTCCGAAATCATTGGGAGTCCTGACCAATCCCTGGCCAAAGTGATGTTGCCAGATACGATTCACCATTACGCGCGCCAGCAAATGCCCGGCCCCCTCATCCACATCGGTCAACCATTCGGCCAAACTGCGGCGTCGTCCCGAAAACTTCGCGCCTTCGGGTGCATCGAAGCGCCATTTTTCCATATCACCGGGATCTCGATAAAGAGCCTGTAAAAATCCTTGTGACACCTCGTCGCCTTTGGAATCGGTGCTTCCGCGTTTGAGGAAATAAGTTTTCTCAAAAAAGTCCGCCCCCTGAGTGTGCATGCGAACGGCAGGATATCCTTCGGCACAAATCAGCACCTTGGTGAGTTCCGGGGATGGTTTGGTTTCGGCATGCTTTACGACGGCTGCGTTGAGTTTGTTCCACTGAGGATCGGTGTGTTTCCACCAGTGCATCAAGGCATGCCTTTCCTTTTCAGGTAATTCATAAGCCTCGCCATTCAGAGAATCCAATTTTGTCAGGATTTCCGAAATCTCAGCAGGCAAGGCCCCATCGTCAAAACCAGCGCCTTTTTCCCGACTCACGGAAAGACGGGGACGTCCGATGTTGTGGCGCGTGTTCAGGTTGAATTCAAGCAACACCTTCAACTTTTCCCCTTCACGCAATGTCACGGGGCCTTCAAAATCAAACACTGCTGCATGATTTTCACCAAACTGAGGGTCCACCGCCCACCCGGTCTTCGGGTTATCATCGAGTGAGGAAGCAATGGAAAGTGAATCAGCGTTTTGTTCAAAAGTTGCACGCGGATTCTGCAACTTGATTTCGCGTTCCTGGACTTGGTTGTCGGCAACGACAAACAGTCGGATACGACTCAATCCGATATTCCCATTCGCCGCTCTCCCCGGTCCACCACGGGTCATGCTCTCGTGGGATAAAGCTTCCAACCGCAAGGAACGGAGTCGGGCCGTTTGTGGTGAGGCAATAAAAGTATAAACATCCTTATCACCGTTATCTCCTTCCACCAAATAGGATCCATCTTCGAGCTGTTTAAAGGTTGCCCCAGCTTTGGAATGAACGAAAGAGGGTTCCAACAACCGCCACACAATAGGCTCAAGCTGAAGTGCACCATCCTTTAACCAGGCATCAAAACGTCCAGGCAGTTCAGTATCCTCATACGCCTCTTGAGCGGCCAGCAAAGGAGTATGTTCGCGGTTGTAAACTTCCAATGCCTTCTGATACTTCTCCGGTTCCAGGTCCAGTTTCACCTCACTCCGAACGGTGGTCGTAAACGTGGACAGCATCCGATAATAATCCTCGGAAGGAATGGGGTCCGTTTTATGGTCATGACAACGAGCACACCCCACGGTAAGCCCCAGAAAGGCTGCACCCGTGGTGGAAAGCATGTCGTCCATCGCATCGTAACGGACGCGCTCCACTTCGTTGGCAGTGATCTGAGTCGGAAACACGCCCGCTCCAAGAAACCCTGTCGCCATCAGAGCCAAGGGATTGTCCGGCTCGTATTCATCCCCCGCCAATTGCCAACGAACGAACTGATCGTAGGGCATGTCTGTATTCAAAGCTTTGATGACAAAATCTCGGTAATGATAGGCACTGGGGCGATCGTAGTCATGTTCGAAGCCGGAACTCTCGGCGAATCGCGCCACATCCAGCCAGTGACGTCCCCACCGCTCGCCATACCGCGGGCTGTCGAGCAGGTTTTGCACCACCTTTTCCCATGCGTTTTGGGAAGTGTCCCGCTCAAAAGCACTCGCTTGCCCGGGTGTCGGCGGCATCCCGGTGAGGATGAAGTACGCCCGGCGTATCAGAGTCCGTCGACTGGCCCTGGGATTGGGGCTTAAGCCGCGATCACGAAGGTCGGCCAGCACCCACTGGTCGATTGCGTTCCGGACAAAGCCTTCGCCTCCCAGATGCATGGGCGGCGCGGTCTTGCCAAGCGGCCGAAAGGCCCACCATGTCTCGCGCTGCGAGCGCAGCGAATGATCGGTCGGATCAGACCGATCCGACTGATCAGCTGCGCCAAGCGCCATGCAGAAAACGCTGGCGACAACCATCATCCACAGCGGCCATCGCATACCCAACCTGTGCCTTTTCTGGTAACCCTTCATGCAAGGATCCTCCCGATGACCTGACCAAACACGTCGGTAAGCCGGAAGTCCCGACCGTGGTGAGGGTAGGTTAGTTTTTCATGATCGATCCCCATTAAATGCAGCATGGTCGCGTGCAGATCATGCAGGTGCACTTTTCCTTGAACGGGTTTGTAACCGAAATCATCCGTCTCGCCATAAACATATCCGCCTTTCACCCCGCCACCTGCCAGCAAGGTACAGAAGCTTTCCTGCTGGTGCTCTCTTCCATGTTTTTCGATGGGGCTGGTTCCGCTCAGATCCTGGCTCCAATAGGTGCGACCAAATTCACCCGAGATCAGCACCAAGGTCTCATCCAGCAGACCCCGCTGCTTGAGATCGCGTATCAAACCGGCTATCGGCTTGTCCGCCTTGGAACACGAATTCGGCAGGGCATGTAAAATGTCTCCGTGGTGATCCCAGCCATCCATCGTAACCTGCACACAGCGCACACCCGATTCACTGAGGCGACGTGCCATCAAACAGGCACGTCCGTTTCGATCGCTGGCGCCCTCATCAATGCCATACATGGCGAGTATGGATTTGGATTCACCCGAAAGATTCACCAGATCGGGTGTTTCGGTCTGCATGCGAAAAGCCAATTCGAAGGAACTGATAATCCCCTCCATCTGCGCATCGCCGCCCACGCGGTCCAGCAGTCGTTGATTCGAGCTTTGCAAGAAATCCAGCCGTCGACGTTGTGCATTGGCATCCGCATTCGGATCGGTCAGGTTTTCGATGGCCAGTTCCTTATCGTTGCGAGGCACGCGCAGCGGAGTTCCCTGGTGCCTGGCAGGAAGAAACCCGGCGCCGTAGGTTCTGGGATCGCCCGGAGGATGAATCGTCACGAAACCGGGCAGATCAGCGTTCTCAGTCCCCAGACCGTAGCTCATCCATGATCCCATCGAAGGTCGAGCCTCGGCGATATGCCCGGTGTGAAACTGGAGGGCAGCGGGAAAGTGTGCTTTATTATCGGCAACCATTGCGCGCAAAATGCAAAGTTCATCCGCCACCTCCGCCATCTGTGGCAACAGATCGGATATCATCATCCCGGATTGTCCCCTTGGACGAACAGGCTTGATCGGAGCCATCGGCAGAAACTGCGCCACCCCGACACGCAGTTGCCCGTCATCTCCCACCGGAGAATCAATAGCCGTCCCATGCTTGCGAGTGATGTATTCTTTGGGAGCAAACAAATCCCCCTGCGAAGGTCCGCCCGCGAGAAACACGAAAATCACGCGCTTGGCTCTCGCTGGCAAGTGAAGTCCGCTCTGACCAAGCGACCCGACCGATGCCGCTCCTGCGCCCAACATCGCATTCAGAGCCAGCCCTCCGAAACCACAAGCCGCCGAACGAAGAAACTGCCGGCGACTCCCCCGCAGACAGGGAGTGTCTCCATGTTGGAGCATTTGATTTGAAATGTTCATAAACGCATCAAAAATTCATTGCCGGCCAGCAACGCACGGCATAACTCTTCCCAATCGGAACTTTCACCTGCTCCCAAAAACCTATCGGCTTCTTCTGATTCTTCAGACGTAATGGGGCGATTCAACAAGGCCAGGTAAAGAAGGGACAAGCGTTCCTTCTGATGCCCGGATTCCTTGAGCACCCGCTCTGCGAGAGCTTTGGCGTGCTGCTGCACGACAGGGCTGTTCATCAGAAACAAAGCCTGCGTGGGAACGGTTGTGACCGTTCGTTTGCCGGTGAATTGGGAGGGTTGAGGAAAATCAAAGACATTCCTCAACGCAGCCGGTCCGGGTTGTCCGGTGTGTCGGATCACCGGGAGGTATATCGTGCGCTCATGCTGCTGCTCAGCACGCCATTTCGAAAACCGAAAACTCGGTGGATTGACATCGGCGGGATTCAATCCGCCAACGTTCTCAATAAACTCCAAGGGTAAGGCGGGTCCGCCATCAGAAGGTTTGAGTTTTCCTGAAATGAATATCATCGCATCGCGCAAACCTTCGGCATCCAGACGCGTACGATGCATTCTCCAAAACAGACGATTGTCGGGATCGATTGCAGCCCGTTCCCTGGAACCTTGACTGGAGAGCTGATAGGTCCGTGTGAGCACCAGTTCCCGAATCAATTGTTTGAGGGACCAACCATTCTCCATCAATTGCAGGGCAAGGAAATCCAGCAACTCCGGATGCGACGGCTGATCGCCTGGAAGTCCGAAATAATCGACCGATCGGACCAATCCCTCACCAAAGAGTTTTTGCCAAACCCGGTTCACGATCACACGTGCGGTGAGTGGATTAGACACCACCCAATCAGCCAACTCCCGTCGACCACTTTGAGAAGCCGGTATATTCGGTGATTCACCTGATTGGCAGACCTCTGGAAAACCTCGCTGCACTGTATCTCCCAAGGCACGGGGATTCCCACGAATGGTGATTTGCATATCCGCCGGAGCATCGACATCGCGTACTCCATGCACTTTGGGGACGTCCGGATAGAAAAATTCAGCGTGTTCGATCAATTGGTTGAGGCGCCCGATCCGGCGCGCCCGTTCATCACGCTCCTGCGTCCATTTCTTTTGATCGGCTTCAGCCAGGTTCTCCCCTTTCAGGAGTTCATCCAGTTCACCTCGTCGTGCCTGGGATTCCTGCCGTTCATGACGCCAGTCGTTTAACTGGCGTTCATGCACCTTTGTCTCCAGTTCTCTTTGTGCTTTTTGCTCTTCGGTTTCGGGCAAGTCCACCAGATTCACATCACTCCACACACCGCGATTGGTTTTATAGATGGAGGAGGTGTTGTAAAAGAACCCGGCCATGGAATAATAGTCACGCAAGGAAATGGGATCAAATTTATGATCATGGCACCTGGCACATTCCAGCGTCATCGCCAAAAACGTTTTTCCAACCTTGTTCAGTTGCTGATCCACAATATCCACCCGCAGCTTGGCTTTGTCGGCTTCCACAATTTCAACATCGCCCAACACCAGAAAACCGGTAGCAGTCAATGCGGCAGCCCGTTCCTCCACACTCTCGGATTCCAACAGATCGCCCGCGATCTGTTCGCGCACAAATTGATCAAAAGGCTTATCCTCATTAAAAGCATCAATGACATAATCACGATAACGCCAGGCGTGTTGGGCAAAAACGTTGTTCGAAGTGCCTATCTGATCAGCATATCCCACCAGATCCAGCCAGTGCCGTGCCCAACGTTCGCCGAAAGCGCGCGAGGCAAGCAAACGATCCACGACGGCTTCCCTGGCTTCCGGCGTATCCTGATTCACGAAAGACTTGATTAAATCCACTGACGGAGGAAGCCCGGTCAAATCGAAATGAACGCGACGCAACCAGGTATATGGATCCGCATCGGCATTCGGCGACACGCCGGCCTCTTCCATCGCTGCAAGCACATAGGCATCCACCTCCTGCAGCGTCCATGCATGGTCAGAAACCGACGGAATCCCGGAAGCATGAAGCGGTTGAAACGCCCAATGATCACTGACTGTCATGGTGGAAGAATCAGATTTTGCTGTCTCCTCCGCCAAAGCAACCATCTGGCCCCCGTTCAGAATCATGAGGGCTGCCATCAAGCCTCCAAAAAAATGAGTCTTCCCCAAACTTCCAAAAGGAAGCCTTCGACAAACGGTCACGTTGGATTTCAGTTCCTTCATGATAGGTACGACACCCCTTGGGGCGAGAGTTCTTGGGTAATGACGGGAAAGATACTATGAGGAAACACAGATGAAGTGAAGGGAATTCCGCGCAATTCACATCGGGTAGTGCGTGGCCGCCTGTCCCGCGACTGCGTGGATCCCTGGCGCGCCCTCATGGCATTCGAACCACATTCAGTTCCCGTTTCGGGAAGCCTACGATGACCAATGGATTCAGGACCATCCGTCCACGCACGATAGGAATGGCCAGTCCTCTACGTCAGGGTTACCATCCGAAGGGCTGTCTTGAGCATGTATACCACAAGGAGCGGACCGGGACGGTCCGGTCTACCTGCTGTCACCCCAAGGTAGCGCGTGCCGTCCCTGACGCGCCCTCATGGCATTCGAACCACATTCAGCTCCCGTTTCGGGAAGCCTTCGATGACCAACGGATTCAGGACCATCCGTCCACGCACGATAGGAATGGCCAGTCCTTTACGTAAGGGTTGCCATTCGAAGGGCTGTCTTGAGCATGTATGCCACAAGGAGCGGACCGGGACGGTCCGATCTACCTGCTGTCGCCCCAAGGTAGTGCGTGCCGTCCCTGGCGCGCCCTCATGGCATTCGAACCACATTCAGCTCCCGTTTTGGGAAGCCTAAGATGACCAACGGATTCAGGACCATCCGTCCACGCACGGTAGGAATGGCCAGTCCTCTACGTCAGGGTTGCCATTCGAAGGGCTGTCTTGAACATGTGTCCCACAAGGCGCGGACCGGGACGGTCCGGTCTACCTGTAGTGCGCTGCAGGTATTGGATCAATGATTCTCGATTTCCCGGAGGGCGGCTTCGAGATAATCTGCCAGGTGCATCACCCTTACTTCATCGTATCCATGCTCTTTAAGACCGGATTCGATCTGCAGGATGCAACCCGGATTAGTGGTGACTACGATGTGTGCTTGCGTTTTAAGGATATGAGACACCTTACGACGCTGCAGGCGGCCAGCCATTTCCGGTTCAGTCAGGTTATAGCTTCCCGCGCTGCCACAGCAGATTTCCGATTCGGGTAATTCAACATAGTTTTCCCCGGCCACCGCTTTAACCAAATCCCTCGGTTGTCGAGTGATTCCCTGGGCATGGGCCAGGTGGCATGCGTCATGGAAAGTGGTCGGGAGTCGAAACAGGCTAGCCGGAGCCGCCGTTTTTTCACCGGAAACCAAGCGACGGCCTTTTTCAAGCACCCTCCCCAAAGCTTCCCAACCTACTTCATCCATCCATTCGGATAAATCCCGAACCTTCCCAACGAATTGTTCCGCCGCGTCGTGATGTTGTGGATCGGCAGCAAGAAGATGGTGGTATTCTTTCAATGTTGAACCACACCCGGCCGCATTGATTAAAACAGTGTCACACTCTGCCTGCTCAAACGCGCTTAAATTCACTCGGGCAACTCCCCTGGCCATTTCCAGTTGCCCGCTGTGTGCATAAAGTGCGCCGCAGCATACCTGATCGCGCGGAATCACCACATCATAACCCAAACGATTCAGCAACCGAATGGTCGATTGATGCGTCCCCCCAAACAGAACGGGCATCACACACCCGCTCACCAACCCGATGCGACCTTTGCTTGGGATGGTTTCGGCTGGAGAGAACTCTGGCAGGTTTCGAAGTTCCAATGATTGCGGAGCCAGTTTCAATGCTTCCCGCATGAATCTCGGGAGCAGATGCCCGATGTCCATTCTATTCGCCCAGACGGCGGGAATCAGAGCCAGTCGAAAACGATTCGGAAAAGGAAAAACCTTTTCTATCATCACCCGCCGCAACAACCGTTGAAACCAGGAACGCCGCATGGCGTGTTCCATGTGATCGCGTGTATGTTCCAGCAAAGCGCCGTATTGAACACCGCTCGGACAAGCCGTTTCACAGGCACGACATCCCAGACAACGGTCAATGTGCTCTGCCGGCGAAACGGATGCATCCAGGGACAAGCGACCTTGCTGAATGGAACGCATCAGGTAGATGCGACCACGCGGGGAATCGTTTTCGTTCCCTGTTTCCAAATAGGTCGGACAGGACGCCAGACACAGCCCACAATGAACACAGGCCAAAGCCTTCTTTTCATCAAGGAACGATTCGATCTGGTCGATGGCGGCAGGCATGGTCTATTCAGGGTAAGGATGGCAAGATGCCATTGGGGTCAAAAGTCCGTTTCATCCGTTCTTCCAGAACGGTCAGCCGATTTGTCGCGACGTTTTGGCTGGAACCGAAGTGATAAGCGCTCCCCTGCCCCATGCGTACGAGCAAGGCATGCTCGGGAGGCATTCCTGCGATCCATTCCGGCAATCGGCTGGGGAGCAAGGATTCCATAGTGGCTTCTTTCCACGATCGATCCGCCCAGAATGTTTGTTCGTGATACAATGAAGGAAGCAGCGCAGCTTCAGCGCCTCTCTCATAGCAACTGTCCTCCCGCCAGGGACGGCCGGATTGCATTAAATCTCCGCTCCATTGGTCGACCGCTTCCCGCTTACCGGCATATCCAACGATCAGTTTTCCAAACCGATTCTCTTCGCGATTAACTGCCGCCCCTTCCCTATGGAAATCAAACACGGCTGGCATCACCTCATGATGAAGTGTGCGCAGCTCGTTCAAGCAATCCTTCAAGGCATCCAGGTTATCCAAGTCCAGGCTGAAAATGTGCTCCTCTTCCGGAAGTGGCACGAGTTTGAATGTCACGGACGTAACCACCCCCAGACTTCCTCCGGCTCCAATGAATAACTTGCAAAGATCAAAGCCCGCCACGTTTTTGACGACTTGGCCTCCTGATTTGATGATTTGACCATCAGCGCGCACCGCTTCCAGTCCAATCACATAATCCCGTAGAACCCCGTTCCCATTGCGACGGGGACCCGAGGGATTCTCGTTGATCAAATCTCCGAGTGACCAAAGGTCGGCATTTGGCGGATCCAGCGGAAGCCACTGACCGTTACGAATGAGTAAGGCCTGCAGCTCAACCAGACTCATCCCAGCTTCGACCGTCACGGTCATGTCTTCGGGAGAATAGGAACGAACCTGATTCAATGCGCCCAGATCAAGCAAACCGATTGGCTCCCCGGAGGCGTTTGCCTTTGCCAGGTGATCCGAAAGTTCCTGAATGTTCCCGGGCGACATGCTCATGAGCTATTTCAAGTATTTCAACAATATGAATCCCCCGATCAGCAGAGTCATGAATGCCCAGGCACACAGGTTGAAATATTTTTCGATGAAAGCTTTGATCTTGGGACCAAAGAAAAACAACAGCGCAGCCACCGCGAAAAACCGCAGGGAACGTCCGATGACCGATGCCAGCATGAAACTGGTGAAAGAAAATTCAAAAGCGCCGGAAGCGATGGTGAACACTTTGTATGGTATGGGCGTCACGGCGGCCAAAAGGTTCCCCCAGAAGCCATAGGTATCATACCATGTCTTGATTTTCTCCATGACGGCCTCCCCGTGATAAGCCTTCACGATAGGTTCCCCGATCATCTCAAATCCATAAAGACCGATCCCATACCCGGCAATCCCCCCCAGCAACGATCCCAGGGTGCAGATGGCCGCAAATCGATAGGATTTGGTCACAGCGCCCACACACAAGGCGATCAGCAGAACATCCGGTGGAATGGGGAAAAACGACGACTCCGCAAAAGCGATCAGGAACAGCGCCCAGGTACCCTGGGGCTTTTCGGCCCAGGAAATGGTCCAATCGTACAGCCCCCGCATCCACCGCATGGGGGCGAATCCTGATTTATCAGCGTTTTGAGTTTCCGTTTTATCCATGTGCAAGGGAAGGAGTGGACGTCAATAAGTCAAGGACGTCAAGTCTGCCTGCTGGAAGATCAACTTGGCTCCACTTCACCACAAAGGTGGGTTTCGATCCCGAGCGCCTGCATCATGGCCGCCTTGATGCGGCATCCGCGGTGAGCCTGCTTCTTGTTCGGAGCGTAAACGACCTGAATATGATTGGATTTATGACGCGCCATCATTTGATCACGCGACACCCCTTTTAACACCGCATGCATGATCGGCCATTGCGGGGTTGTTTCCTGCCAACGACGCTCGGTCTCTGCTTCGGGCAACTTGACCACTTCCGCCACGCCCAGATCGCACTGGAGTTTGCCATCCATCACAAACACCCGGCTCCAAACAATCCAGCCCGGCTTCGAAACACCTTTGACCGTGCCCCCTCCCAGACGGAAATACATGGCGGGCTGACGTTCGCTGGAAGTTCCACGATAGCCACCCGTGAAGTGTGCGGGCGGAGCGGCGCCACTGATCAGAAACACCCAAACGTAATCATTGAGTCCTTTACCTTTATAATGATCTCCCCAGCGCAAGTCATGCAGCGTGGTTTCCGGTGACCAGCCCAACTGATTCCACAAACGGTTTGTGACCAGCGCGTCCAGCCCGGCGCATTCATCAACTTCATTGAAATGCGGGATGGCGCTTTTCTTGTAAAGTTCACGTCCGGATTCTGGATCTTTTACCGGCGGACGATCTGTATTGTTCAACAATCCCTCGACCAGATCACTGGCCGGAAGCAGGTCCTTGAGCCCTTGTTGATACTGAATCCCAATGGTATCACAACCAAACGTGTCCGCAATACGGACGGCCGCGATATACATCTTGCACTGCAATAAAATTTGAGACTCCGTCAGTTCGGTCTCTTCGTTCTGCCCGAGCTGAAACTTCATGCCTTTTTTCTTCAACCAACTGTAAACAGCCTGGGCTTCCTTGTCCGAAACCTCTCTTGAGGCCGCGAATAATGCCGACTGGCTTAAGCGCTCTTTGAAGACTCCGACAGGATTGAGCAATTCATCTGGAATGATGGCATTGTGCATCCCCATGCAACCTTCGTCGAATACGCCCATAATGGCCTTCTGCCCTTGTAAATCATCCGCAGCCTGACGTCCCAACGCAGCTTCATCAGCCGGCAATTTGATCAGATTCAATGGTCGCACATGGCTTTGATCGTGATCGATGGTTCCCTCTTCCAGCCACTGGCGCAATCCATTCAGGAAAAATCCATCCTTGAAATCCTCACTCCAAAGCGTGCTATACGAAACTCCCATTTTGGTCAGGGAACCGTTCAGATTCAACATGCCAACCAACCCCGGCCAGGTACCGCTCCAGTTGGCAACCGTCAGGATGGGAGCACGATGAGTGAACAAACCTGGCAGGATGTGCTGGCTGTATTGCCAGACGGATTCGGCCACAATCAAGGGCGTGGTCGGATCGATGGATCGAAACACCTCCATCCCCATCTTCTGTGAATCAATGAAGCCGTGCTTCTTCGTAGCGTCGTAGGCATGGGCTCGCACGACTTTCCACCCTTCCTTTCGCAGAGCGCGCGTGAGGGTGTCTTCCATCTTTTTCTGTTCCTTCCAACACTTCTGATTGGCGGAAAGTCGCAGGTCGCCATTGGCGATCAAATAAACCGAACGTGCTTTGGATGTCTTCTTGCTCATAGGAAATGTTTGTAACGCCGGAGAGTGTAGGACATTTTGAACGAAAAACCAGATTTATCCGTAAGGATTAAGGGAAATCCGCAGATGCAGAATATGGCACAACCGACTCTAAAGCTTCAGACCAAACATCCGCTTGAACGATCGTTTTCACGGCACTTTTCTTTGAGTCTTGTAATCATAGGCCTCATCAAACTCTATCTTTCCAAATAACTCGGTTACCTTTAACTGTTCGCGACGCTGAACATACTCGGCAAGAGCTTCATTCACGGCAGCTTTCTTGGTTCTCATGCCGCCCAATTTCATTGCCTGAGCCAGAAGTTTTTCATTTAACTCGATACTTGTCGCCATGGACAAACCTTAACACAAACATATGTTTGGGCCAAAACGAACTCTGCTACAAAAAGCCCCCCCATGAAGCATGCCGAAAAAGACAATTGCCTTTATCTCACAAATTCAACAATGGTTTCTTGCAAAGACACATTCACCCCAAGAAAAGATCATGAAACCCCGCACCAAAAGACGTGTTAAGGAAGGCAAATCCATCGAACTGGATGGCATCCAAATCCAGGGCGCCCGAGAGCATAATCTCAAGAATATCGACCTGGAGTTGCCCAAGAAGAAGTTTGTGGTGATTACCGGCGTTTCGGGATCAGGCAAATCGAGTTTGGCCTTTGACACCCTCTTTGCGGAGGGGCAACGCCGGTATGTCGAATCCCTTTCGGCCTACGCGCGTCAGTTCATCGGGCAAATGGAGAAGCCCAAATTTGATACGATCAAAGGGTTGTCCCCCACCATTTCCATAGATCAAAAGGCCGCTAGTCGAAACCCGCGTTCCACGGTTGGCACGATCACGGAAATTTACGATTACTTGCGAGTTCTGTTTGCCCGGCTTGGAACGCAATATTGCATCAAGTGCGACAAACCGGTGGGACGAAGTCATGCCCAATCCATGGTGAACCAAATCCTGAATATACCGGAAAACACCAAGTTGCTGCTTCTGGCGCCATTGATCGAAAACCGAAAGGGTGAACATCGAGAACGTCTGGCGCAGTTAGTCACGGATGGATTCTCACGGGTTCGCATCGACGGAGTGATCTACCCCCTGGATGCATTGCCAACACTGGACAAACGCAAGAAACATTCCATCGAAATCGTGGTGGATCGCCTGGTCACCCGAAACGAAAAGGATTTTCATAATCGTGTTACCGATTCCGTCGAACAATGCCTCAAAGTCGGAAATGGCAAAATGATCGTTCACATTGTAGATCGAGAGGATCTGGCAATGAGCGAGAACCGATCCTGCTGCGATCACGCTTACCCGGATCTCGATCCCCCTCTCTTCTCATTCAACGCCCCCCAGGGCATGTGCCCGTCGTGCAACGGCATCGGAACCCACCTCGCCATTGACCCGGACAAAGTCGTGCCAGACAAAACACTCACTGTCCGGGAAGGTGCCATTGTGCCCTTGAAGAACTATTTCGACTCCAGAAAAGGTCCCAAGCAATCCTGGGGAGCGCGACAACTCCACGCCATGGAAAAGCAGTGGAACCTCAATTTCGACAAACCCTGGAACAAACTCCCCAAACGTGAACGGGATATCCTGCTTCACGGTTCCAAGGGAAAGGAGTTCCAGGTCAAATGGGATTCCGCCAAAATCAAAGCCGACGTCAACATGGCCTGGGAAGGCGTGCTCAAGACCATGATGCGTCGCTATGAATACACGCAATCGGAACACCAAAAGAAATTCTACCAATCCTTCATGGCCGAACAGCCGTGTCAGGATTGCCAGGGACATCGGCTCAATGCCGAAGCCGCACACGTGCGCATCCAGGGAAAATCCATCTGTGACTTAGTGGAAATGACCATTGGTGAAGCCTATGATTTCATGAACTCCCTGCACTTCGAGGATAATGACCAGTTAATCGGAGAAGAATTGGTTAAGGAGATTTCAAATCGACTCAAGTTTCTCGTCAATGTGGGACTGGATTACCTGAATCTATCCAGAAAAGGACCAACCTTGTCTGGCGGTGAATCCCAACGCATCCGGCTGGCCTCACAGGTGGGTTCGGAATTGACAGGCGTTCTTTACATCCTTGACGAGCCGTCCATCGGTCTTCATCAACGCGACAACATCCGCCTCCTCGAAACACTTGCCCACCTGAGGGACATCGGCAATTCACTGGTCGTGATCGAACACGACCGCGACACCATGGAAGCGGCAGACTGGATCGTGGACATGGGACCGGGCGCGGGATTGTTGGGCGGACAAGTTGTCGCCGAAGGAACACCTGCATCCATCAAAAGAAACGCCGCCTCCATCACCGGATGTTTCCTTTCTGGAAAACAATCCATTTCCCTACCAGCCAAACGCCGGGAACCTTCTTCTGATACGAAGCGATTCATCACCATCAAAGAAGCTGCGGAGAACAACCTCAAGGGAATGGATGTCCGAATTCCGCTCGGCCTCTTTGTGGCTGTCAGCGGTGTATCCGGCGCAGGAAAATCGAGTCTGATCAATCGCATCCTTTACCCAGCCTTGTCGCGCCATCTGCACGGATCGACTCAGAAAGTGGGGCAACATGCAGGGATTGAAGGACTCGATCAAATCGACAAAATCATCAATATCGACCAATCCCCCATCGGGCGAACCCCGCGAAGCAACCCTGCCACCTACACCAAAGTGTTCGACCTCATCCGCGACCTGTTTGCCATGCTGCCTGAAGCCAGAGCCGCGGGTTACCAGAAAGGACGCTTTTCCTTCAACGTCAAAGGCGGACGTTGCGAAGAATGCCGTGGGGACGGATCGATCAAAGTGGAAATGCATTTCCTGGCGGATGTCTACGTGCCCTGCAAGACTTGTCATGGCCGACAGTTCAACGACGCCACCTTGGACATCACCTTCAAAGGTCATTCCATCGCGCAAGTCCTGGACTTGTCCGTCGAACAAGCCCGCGATCTTTTCGTAAACCAGCCCAAGATCGCAACCATCCTGGGCACGCTGATCGATGTCGGCCTGGGATACATCAAGCTGGGACAATCCGCGCTCACCCTGTCAGGCGGCGAAGCACAACGCGTCAAACTGGCCCGAGAGCTGGCCAAGCGCGAAACCGGCCGTACACTTTATCTACTCGACGAACCGACCACCGGACTGCATTTCCAGGACATCCAAAAACTCCTGACCGTGCTCCATCAACTCGTCGAAGCAGGCAATTCCGTCATTGTCATCGAACACAATCTGGACGTCATCAAAGTGGCCGACTGGATCATCGACCTGGGTCCAGAAGGCGGCCACGCCGGAGGCCAAATCATTGCAGAAGGCTCTCCCGAAAAAGTGGCAAAAGCCAAAGGTTCCTATACGGGAGCATTCCTGAAAGAAGCGCTTTGAGAGCATAAAATGTAAACCTATAATGAAGTTGAGGCCAGCACTACGATATTGACTATCCTTGGACTGCGGTGATCACGGCACCGCTCTGGATACCTCAGGGAAACGCCACAGCACCCTCATGCCAACGGCTCCTACTTCCTCATGACGAACCCTCTCCACGTAAAAGATCACGTCCGCGAAACTTGAACGCAGTCCACGTCAGCCCACCGCATACACTGTTTGCGTTCAAACCCGACTACCGTAAACTTCCATGTGAACAGCTTCCGTCTTGGGGAAGGGAATGCAATCTGCACAAGCAAACCACATCGTTACCCTGACATATCCAGAGCGGTGCTGCACACCGCAGTCCAAAGCGCGCCTCTGGTGCTCCGAGACATCGGAGATCTGGATACGGTTCGCATTCACAGGTCGCGTTCAAATCCCAATCCAGTGGATGGCAATCTCAATAATCTTGACTTTTATCGAAATTCCGACTTGGATGTGAGTGTTCCAAGGAGGAATCCACTTTTGCAAATTTTAGCATCGATCCGGTTATGGCGGAGCAACAGGCCGCTATATCTGGTGGAGGATTGCGCCCTGGAACAAAGGAGTTAACCATAAACAATCCTCAAATAAATGAATAATAACACACTCAAGAAGGGCTGTGTACTCGCAGCGTTATTCCTCATGATCCCGGCCGCTCAGGCTCAGATCGAACACATCACCAACGGCGGATTTGAAACGGGTGATTTCACCGGTTGGACCATCACCGGCTCCGGTAACGGTGCTTGGGTCATCAATGATGGTTCCGTCAATCCTCCAGGTCCCGGAACACCACTTCCGCCAATCTCAGGGAATTTCGATGCCCTGAGTCAGCAGGGTGGGCCGGGTCTGCACTTGGCCAGTGAATGTGTGGCCGTGCCCCCTAATATCACGTCAGCAACGCTCAGTTGGGATGACCGTATTCGCAATCATGCCAACCGATTCTCCGATCCCAATCAGGAATGGCGTGTGTTGCTGCTGGACGATTCAGGGGCAGAGCTGGCGGAAATTTACTCCACCAATCCGGGTGATGATCTGATCCAAATAGGGCCAAACAGCAACTCTGCAGATATCACGGCCCTTCTTCAGGCTCATGAAGGGGAATCCGTTTGCGTTAGTTTTGAAGAACAGGACAATCTGCTGTTCTTCAATGTGTCATTGGACAACGTAAGCCTCCTCATCACATCGACCATTGATGTCGCGGGTTGTGATACAGGCATTGTGGATCGTGTCCTGGATGACGGAAGCACCTTGTCCAGCCTGATAAATGCATTGATCGATGAATGTGCGGAAGAGGCCAGGAACCATGGCGCCTTTGTCAAATGCGTCGCGCACGGGCTGAATGACCTCAAGAAGGCCGGCATCATCAGCGGGGAAGAAAAAGGGATCCTTCAAAGCTGCGCCGCTGAGTCATCGATTGGGAAATAACATCTGACGCGGACTCGTAAGGTAACAACGATAAGGTCGGTTTCCGAATCCACGGAGACCGGCCTTTTTCCAGGAAATCAATCCCTCAATCATCACATACGCCCCAACGGGCGAATGCGTCAGTTTTTCCTTTGGAAGGCATCCTTGAGTAGGCATGCCACAAGGAGCGCATCGAGACGATACGTTCTACCTGCGGTTGCCTCAGGGTAGAACGTGCCTGCCTGTCCCGCGACTGCGTGGATCCCTGGCGCGTCGCCTTATGGCATACAATCCTACAAATCACTTCACAATGGGCAGCCAAAAGACATCCACCCCACCTATCACCCCGCTCCGTTGGGGCGTGACTTGGTCGAATGCGTCAGGGTTTTCCTTTGGAAGGCATCCTTGAGCAGGCATGCCACAAGGAGCGCATCGAGACGATACGTTCTACCTAATCTTGTCGCTTAAGGAGCGCAGTGGAATCCACTCAGTCGGGGGACAGGTTGATCCAATTTAACCGATCAAATCGTGGACCACATTGCCCGCAACGTTAGTGAGGCGGAAGTCTCGTCCAGCGTAGCGGAAGGTGAATTTTTCGTGATCGAATCCAAGAAGCCACATAATGGTGGCGTGTAAGTCGTGGACGTGGACGACGTCTTCGACGGATTTGAATCCAAACTCGTCAGTGGCTCCATGCACGTACCCACCGCGCACACCGCCGCCAGCCATCCACATGGTGAAGCCGTGGTTGTTGTGATCGCGTCCGTTGATCTTGCCGGCGTTGGCGCCGGGTTTGGGGAGTTCAACCGTCGGGGTGCGTCCGAATTCGCCGCCCCAGATCACGAGGGTATCTTCAAGCATGCCCCTTTGTTTCAGGTCGGTAAGCAAAGCTCCGATGGGTTGGTCACTTTCGCGCGCGAGTCGTCCGTGATTCTTTTCAATGTCGTCGTGGTTGTCCCAGGGTTGCCCTGCTCCGTGCCATAATTGAACAAATCGCACGCCGCGTTCCAGCAATCTCCTGGCAATGAGCATTTGCCGTCCTTGCACACCGTTACCATACATCTCGCGGATGTATTCGGGTTCGCGCTGGATGTCAAAGGCGTCGGTGGCATCCATCTGCATGCGGTAGGCAAGTTCGAAGGATTGGATGCGGGCTTCCAACTGAGGATCGTTGGATCGTTCAGCCGCATGTTGTCGATTGATGCGTTTCAAGAGATCCAATTGCCGACGTTGCGCGGTAAGGGAAAGGTCTTTGTTCTTGATGTGCTCGATCAGTTTTTCCACATCCTGATGTTTGGTGTTGATGTAGGTTCCCTGAAACACGCCGGGAAGGAATCCGGACTGCCAGTTCTGAGATTCCTGGATGGGATAACCACCGGGACACATGACGATAAAACCCGGCAGATTCTGGTTTTCACTTCCCAATCCGTAAGTCACCCACGAACCCACACTGGGACGCACCAGACGGGCTTCGCCGCAGTTCATCAGCATCAGGGATGGTTCATGATTCGGCACATCGGCTTTCATCGAACGAATCACGGCGATGTCGTCAACACACTCAGCCACATGCGGAAACAGGTCACTGACTTCAATGCCGCTTTGACCGTATTTCTTGAAAGCAAAGGGAGAAGCGAAGGCCGCGCCGGTCTGGCGTTCGGTCTTGAGATTGCCGGTGGGGAGCATTTGTCCGGCGTATTTATCCAGCATGGGTTTGGGGTCGAAGGTGTCCACATGCGACGGTCCCCCATTCATGAAAAGATGGATCACACGTTTGGCCCGCCCCAGCATCGGCGGGTTCTTCGGCGCAAGCGGAACGGAAACATCAGCGGCCAGCTTCGGAGCCGCGCTCAGCATACCGGCTCCGCCCAGAGCACTGCTCAAGCCCAGGGAACCGAATCCCATTCCCACGCGTGAGAGGAATTCGCGGCGATTAGGCGACTGGTCCGATGCTTCATCTTTCATGCCGACACTCTACCTCAAGCAATGGTCCTGCGCCAAGTCGTTCTTGTTCGGGGAGCCTCCAGAAATTGAATGCGTTGACGGGCCACCTGATGGCGCAGGCGGCAACTTGAATTCACCATT
>Ga0181592_10000854_pt1 | contig 24260 bp, 18 predicted proteins | sample 071ome_20_FD_133755 | JGI IMG/M metagenome (GOLD analysis project Ga0181592, IMG submission 133755) | Coastal salt marsh microbial communities from the Groves Creek Marsh, Skidaway Island, Georgia - 071412BT metaG (megahit assembly) | ecosystem: Environmental > Aquatic > Marine > Intertidal...
GGAACGCCGGCGCGACCCGCTCTATCTGTTCAAGTCCCTGACCGAACCCTGCCTTGAGGGCTGCGGGCCGGAGCGGATCGGCCAGATCGTCGACGCCATCGACAGCATGGACAGCCTGTCCGAAGAGGTGGCGACGCTGCAGACAATGCTGTCCAGCGCGCAGGAAATGAAACTCGATGGCGAGGGACGGATCATGCTCTCGGCCGATTTCATCGCTTTCGCCGAGCTTGACGACATGGCACTTTATGCCGGCATCGGCCGGTCCTTCCAGATCTGGCTGCCGGCACGCTACCGCGCCCGCGAGACCGAGGCCCGCACCCGCGCCAAGAGCGAGGGGCTGCCGAGCCTGCGGCTTGGCGGCGGCCGGCGTCCGCCGGACGAGACGCCAGGCGACCCCCGGGGGAGGCGCTGATGACAGCGGCGCACCCCCGGCATCAGACACTTCACACGCCGGTGTTGCTGCGCGACGTCGTCTCAGCCCTGGCCCCGATTGATGGCGGCCTCTATCTTGACGCCACCTTCGGCAATGGCGGCTACACCGAGGCCATCCTCAACGCCGCCGCCTGCACCGTCATCGCCATCGACCGCGACCCCGACGCCATCGCCCGTGGCGGCGCCCTCGCCGACAGATATGGCGACAGGCTGCATCTCCATGAAGGGTGCTTTTCCGAGATGCGCGGCCTTGCCGGGCCAGAGATACGGCTTGACGGCATCGCCTTCGACCTTGGTGTCTGTTCAACGCAGCTTGACCAGGCGGAACGCGGCTTTTCCTTCCGGCTGGACGGGCCTCTGGATATGCGGATGTCGAAAGCCGGCGACAGCGCGGCCGATATCGTAATGCGGCTTGATGAGCGCGCGCTGGCGCAGATCCTGTGGGATTACGGTGAGGAGCGCGCCTCGCGCCGCATTGCCCGCGCCATCGTTCGCGCCCGTACCGAGACGCCGATCACCACCACCGGCCAGCTGGCGGCGATCATCCATGCGGTGATGCCGGCACCGCGCCCGGGACAGGTCGATCCGGCGACACGAAGCTTTCAGGCGCTGCGCATCTATATCAACCGCGAGCTTGACGAGATCGAGGACGGTCTGGGCGCCGCCGAGGCGATGCTGAAGCCCGGCGGCATCCTCGCCGTGGTGTCCTTTCACTCGCTTGAGGACCGGATCGTGAAACGCTTCCTTGGCGCACGAAGCAGTGGCCGCCCCAACCCGTCACGCCACATTCCGGCGGTCGAGGGGCCGGCCCCGACATTCGAGCTGGTATCGCGCAAGCCGATCCTTCCCGACGCCGGCGAGACAGCCACTAATGCCCGCGCGCGCTCGGCGAAATTGCGGGTGGCGCGGCGCACCGACGCGCCCGCAGAAGACGGCGCGTCCACCGCCGGGAAAGACGCCACCGGGAGAAACGCCTCATGCGGATGATCCTCCTTATCAGCGCGCTGACCGCCATCCTCGGCACGACGCTCTATCAGGTGAAGATCGGCATCGATCGGCGCGAGGGCGAATTGCTGGCGCTGGAACGCGATATTCTGGCGGCCGAGCGCGAAATCTCCGTGCTGGAGGCCGAATGGGCGCATCTGTCGCGCCCGGAACGGGTTCTGGACCTGTCCGAAAGGCTGCTCGAGATGCAACCCATCCCCGAGGACCGGGTGCTGCCGATCGATGCCATCCCGATGCGGATCCTGCCCGACTTTGACGAGCCGCTGGCCGATGTCGGCGTGATCACCCTGCTGCCGCCGGACCCGGCGCCAAAGCCACGCGACCTGACAAGGATCGCCGCGACGCCCGATGACCGCGTCACCCTTCAGACAGGAGGGATCGCGCCGCAATGACACCACGCATCACCGTCACATCACGCCTTCGCAATCTGGTGCTGCCGGCACGCCCCGATCCGGCGCGCTCGCGCCGCATCGCCGAGGTGCGGCTGGTGGTGTCCGCCGTGGTGGTCCTGGCCGTCTTCGCGGCGATCGCGGCGCGGGTGATGTTGCTCGCCACCGACGAGGCGAATGCCCGCACCGCCGGGATTGTGCCGCCGCCAAAGGCCGAGCGTGGCCAGATTCTCGACCGCAAGGGCCGGCTGCTGGCGACGAACCTGCCGATCACCGTGCTGCATGCCGACCCGTCGGAGATCATGGATCCGGCGGCGGCGGCGCGGGCGCTGGCACCGCTGCTGCCGCGGCATGACGAGGGCGCGCTGGCGCGGCTCCTGACCAAGGACACCCGCTATGTCGAGCTTGACCGCAAGCTGACCCCGGCGCGGCATGCCGAAATTCTCAATCTCGGCATTCCGGGTATCCATTTTCGCAAGAGCACGCTTCGCGCCTATCCGAGCGGCCGGCTGGCGGCGCATATCCTCGGCCAGGTCGACCCGGACAATAACGGCCTTGCCGGTGTGGAAAAGTCGCTGGATGCGCGGCTGGCCTCCGGTGATGATGTCACCCTGTCGATCGACGCTGGCATCCAGGCCATCATGGCGCGCGAAATCAACAAGCAAATTCAAATATTTGAAGCTATTGGCGGCGCCGGCGTCATGCTCGATATCAGCAGCGGTGAAATTCTGGCGCTGGTCTCGCTTCCCGATTTCAACCCGAACCATTTCGGTGCCACCGACGCCGATACGAGGTTCAACCGGGCGACGCTCGGTCTCTATGAGATGGGCTCGACCTTCAAGGTTCTGAACACGGCGATGGCGCTGGAGTCCGGGACAACGACCCTCGACCGGCGTTACGAGGTCGCCAGGCCGCTGCGGATCGGCGGTCACCGCATCCGCGATTACAAGGTCTATGACTGGCCGCTGACGGTCCCCGAGATCCTGGTGCTGTCGTCGAATATCGGCTCGGCACGGATGGCGGCCGAGATCGGCGCCGAAATCCAGAAGACCTATCTGCGCCGTCTTGGCATGTTCGAGCGGCTGCCGATTGAAATCCCGGAGACTGCCACGCCGTTGGTGCCACGCTCCTGGCGGCAGTCCGAAATCGCCACCATTTCCTATGGCCACGGCATTTCGGTGACGCCGCTGCATCTGGCCAGCGCTGTCGCCACCGCCAGTGGCAGCGGGCTGTGGACCCCGCCAACGCTGCTGCGCCGTCAGCCCGGCGATGAGGCCGGCCGTCAGCAGCCGGTGCGGCAGAAACTGTTCTCGGAAGATACGACGCGCGCCGTGCGGTCAATGATGCGACTTGTCGTCAAACATCCCAAGGGAACCGGCAAGAAGGCCGAGGCGCGCGGCTATATGGTTGGCGGCAAGACCGGCACCACCGAAAAGATCCGCCCCGAAGGCGGCTATTACAAGGACCGCAACATCGCCAGTTTTGCCGCGACCTTTCCGGTTCATGACCCGCGCTATGTGCTGGTGGTGATGGTTGATGAGCCGAAGGGCCAGAAACATTCCTATGGCTATGCCACCGGTGGCTGGGTCGCGGCGCCGGCGGCGCGTCACATCATCGAGACTGCAGCGCCGCTGCTCGGAATTCATCCTGTTGACGAAAAAGCGCCCGAAATTCGCCAGAAACTGCGGCTCGACTTCAAGATTGGAAAGGAGGAGAAAACCCTTGCATCTTTCTGATCTGATCCCCGGCCCAACGATGGCGCATCCGCGCGCGGCGGAGATTGCCGCGCTCGAGATCACCGGCCTTGGCAGCGATTCACGCGAGGCCGGCAAGGGCTTTCTGTTTGTCGCGCTTGCCGGGAGTCACGCCGACGGACGTGATTTCGCCGCCGCCGCCATCAAGGCCGGCGCCGCCGCCATCCTGACCGATGAACGGCCGTTTGGCGCCGCACTGGAAGCCGTCGCCGACAGCGGCGTGCCGGTCCTGACCTGCGAAGCGCCGCGCCGCGAGCTGGCGCTTGCCGCGGCCCGTTTCTGGCGTCGCCAGCCCGGCATGATTGCCGCTGTCACCGGCACCAATGGCAAGACATCAACCGTCGAGTTCATCCGCCAGATCTGGCGCCGTGCAACCTGGGATGCCGCCTCGATCGGCACGCTGGGCCTGCAGGGGCCGGATCCGCGCACGATGCAGGGGCGGATGCTGGGCCTGCCCCCGCTGACAACACCCGACGCGGTCAGCCTGCATGCCGCGCTGCAGCCGATCTGCGGCGCCGGAATTACGCATCTGGCGCTTGAGGCAAGCAGCCATGGGCTGGCGCAGCATCGCCTTGACGGCCTGAATATCCACATTGCCGGTTTCACCAACCTCAGCCGCGACCACCTCGACCACCATCCCGACATGGAAGCCTATTTTGCAGCGAAAGCGCGCCTGTTCACCGAGCTTCTGCTGCCCGGCGGTTGTGCGGTGATCAATATCGACGACACCTATGGCGCACGCCTTGCCGAGATGATGCGCAACATGAACCCGCAGGAGCGGGTCATCCTCACAGTCGGTAGCGACAGGAAGGCCGATTTCAGGATCACCGACGTCGCGGCGATGGATTTCGGGATTGATGTCACTGTCGAGCATGATGGCAAGAGCCTGTGCATCCCGATGGCACTTGCCGGCACGTTCCAGGCGGTGAACGCCGTGACAGCGGCGGTGATGGCGCATGCCAGCGGCCTGCCGATTCATGACTCGCTGTGGGCACTTCCCTATGTCACTGGCGCCGAAGGCCGCATGCAGCTTGTTTCCGGCCACCCGGCCGGCGCGCGGGTGGTTGTCGATTATGCGCACACGCCTGACGCGCTGGAATCGGCGCTGCGCGCACTGCGCCCTGAAACACGCGGCCGGCTTGCCGTTGTCTTTGGCGCTGGCGGTGACCGCGACGCCGGCAAACGTCCGATGATGGGCAGCACCGCACAGGCGAATGCCGACCTTGTCTATGTCACCGATGACAATCCACGTTCCGAGGACGCCGCGATGATCCGCGCCGCCATCATCGAAACCTGCCCGAATGCCATCGAAATTGCCGACCGCGGCGAGGCCATCGCGGCCGCGATGCGCGAGATGAATGCCGATGATGTGCTGCTGATCGCCGGCAAGGGGCATGAAAATGTCCAGCTTGTCGGCAGCGAGACCCTTCCTTTCAGTGATTCCAGCGTGGCACGAAACGCCATCCGCAGGCTGACAGCCGATGGAGGCGACGGATGAACGCCGATTCGCCCGATATGAGGCCCGATATGAGGCCTGGCACCATCCCAAATATGATGATCGATGCCGATGAACTGACCCGCCGCGCCGATGGCCACTGGCTGACGCCGCCTGGCGGATTGTCCGTCACCGCGGTCGAAATCGACAGCCGGCTTTGCGCGCCCGGCACCCTGTTCGCCGCGCTCGCCGGCCAGCACGCTGATGGCCATGACTACCTTGCCGCCGCGGCCGCGAACGGCGCCGCAGCCGCGCTGGTGGCGCGCGACCCGGGCCCCATGCCCTGCCCCCTTTTGATGGTCGATGATGTCGAGGCCGCGCTGGCTCGGCTCGGGGCCTTTGGCCGGGTCGCGCATCGCATGGCCGGCGGTCATCTGGTGGCGATCACCGGCTCTGTCGGCAAGACCGGAAGCAAGGAAATGCTGGCGCATATGCTGCGCCGGCTTGGCGGATGCCATGCCAACCGCGCCAGCTTCAACAATCATCTTGGCGTGCCGCTGACATTGGCGACACTTCCCGCCACACCACTTCCCGCGATTCAGGAAATCGGCATGAACGCGGCGGGGGAAATCAGCACACTCAGCACCCTTGCGCAGCCCGATATCGCGGTTATCACCCGCATTGCCGACAGCCATGCCGGATTCTTCGACAGCCTTGATGATATCGCCGCCGCAAAGGCCGAAATCTTTGATGGGCTGACAGCCGGCGGCACCGCCATCCTGAATGCCGACGATCCCTATTTCACCTTTCTGGGTGAGCGCGCGCGCCACGCCGGCGCCGGACGGATCATCGGCTTTGGCACCGACAGCAACGCCGATGCCCGTCTGCTGGATGTCGTGGCGGACAGCGCCGGCACGCATATCCGGGCGGACATTCTGGGGGTGCGGATGGACGTGCGGATGGGAACACGCGGCCAGCATTGGGCGCGCAACGCCATGGGCATGCTGGCATCGGTGGCGGCGCTTGACCTCGACATTGCGGAGGCTGCAGAAAAACTGAATGATTTCAGTGAATTACCCGGTCGGGGTGCCGTCACCGAGGGCGTTTTCAATGGTGCAACCATGACGCTGGTCGATGACAGCTACAACGCCGGGCCAGCCTCGATGAACGCCGCCTTCGCGACCATCGCCGAGAGGCCGCCGCAGATTATGGTGCTCTCGGACATGCTGGAGCTTGGTGATGCCGGCGCGGTGGCGCATGCCGCCCTCGCCCCGGCGATTGCCGCATTGCACCCACGGGTGCTGATCACCATCGGCCCGATGATGGCTGAAATGGCATCATCGCTTCCCGCCAGCATCACCCGCCATGCCGTTGACGCGCCTGATGCGGCCATTGACGCGTTACGCGCCATGCTTCGCGACGGCGACCTTGTGTTCATCAAGGGATCGAACGGATCGGGCGCCTGCCGGGTCGCGGCGGAGATCCTCGACGGGTTCTCCACGCCAGGTGGCGCCAAGGGAGGTGCATCACATGCTGCCTGACCTTCTTGTGCCGCTGGCCGACCAGTATCAGTTCTTCAATTTGTTTCGCTACATCACCTTCCGGACCGGCGGTGCCACCATCACCGCGCTGGTGCTCAGCCTGTTGCTCGGTCCGGCACTGATCCGCTGGCTGAAAACACACCAGGCCGAGGGTCAGCCGATCCGGTCCGACGGGCCAGAATCGCATCTTGTGACAAAGATCGGCACGCCGACGATGGGCGGCTTGCTGATCCTCGGTGCCTTCGCCCTGTCGACCTTGCTGTGGATGCCGCTTTCAAACCCCTATCTGTGGCCGGTGCTGCTGGTCGCGCTGAGCTTCGGCGCCGTCGGCTCGGTCGATGACTGGATGAAATTGCGCCGCCGGTCGCATCACGGCATGTCGGGGCGGATGAAGCTGGTCCTGCAGCTCGGCGTCGCCTTCATCGCGACACTGGTGCTGATCGAACTGTCACCGGCGCAGCTTCGCTATGGTGTTGCTGTTCCCTTCCTGAAGGACACGCTGTTTTCGCTGGGGCTTTTCTATGTGCCCTTCGCGATGATGGTGATCGTCGGCGCGTCGAACGCGGTCAATCTGACCGACGGGCTGGACGGGCTGGCCATCGTGCCGGTGATGATTGTCGCCGCCTGTTTCGGCCTGATCGCCTATCTCGCCGGCAACGTCAATTTCGCCACCTATCTGCAGATCAACTATGTTCCCGGCACCGGCGATCTGGCGGTGATGTGCGGTGCCCTGCTTGGCGCCGGGCTCGGCTTTCTGTGGTTCAACGCTCCGCCGGCACGCGTCTTCATGGGCGACACCGGATCGCTGGCGCTTGGCGGCGCGCTTGGCGCGATGTCGGTGGCGACACGGCATGAGCTGGTGCTTGCCATTACCGGCGGCCTGTTCGTCGTCGAAACCCTTTCGGTCATCCTGCAGGTCGCCTCCTTCAAGCTCACCGGCAAGCGGATCTTTCTGATGGCACCGCTGCACCATCATTTCGAACGCAAGGGCTGGGCTGAATCAACCATCGTCATCCGCTTCTGGATCATCGCCGTCGTGCTGGCACTTGCCGGCCTGTCATCACTGAAGCTTCGCTAGGGGTCCGTCTTCATGCTCGTTCCACGTTCCATGTCAGGCAGAAAGGTCGGGATCCTTGGTCTCGGCCTGTCCGGCATGGCGGCCGCGCACGCGCTTGACGCGGCCGGCGCGCATTGCTGGCTGCATGATGACAGCCGGGCCGCGCCGGATCATCTGCCGGCGTGGGCGCAAACGGCACATTGGCAGGACTGGCCCTGGGACGGGCTGGATGCCATGGTGATCAGCCCCGGCATTCCGCATGATCATCCGGCGCCGCATCCGGCGGCGGCGCGCGCGCGCAACGCCGGCGTCGAGATCATCAGCGAGGTCGAGCTGGCAATGCGGGCGGCGCCGCGGGCGCGGCTTGTCGCCATCACCGGCACGAACGGCAAATCCACAACCACCGCGCTGATCGGGCATTGTCTGCGACATGCCGGCGTCGCTGCCAGTGTTGGCGGCAATATCGGCGATGCCGCCTGCAATCTTGAGGATCCGGGACCGGACGGGGTGATCGTTCTGGAACTGTCCTCCTACCAGCTCGAGACAACGCCGTCGCTGCATGCCGACGTGGCGCTTCTTCTCAATATCACGCCGGACCATCTGGACCGGCATGGCGGCATGGACGGTTATGTCGCCGCCAAGGCGCGTATCCTGAGCGCGCTGGTGCCGGACGGTCTGGCGGTATTCGGCGAGGATCACGGGCCGGTTGGCCGCCTTGCCACGGAGTTTGTGGCGGCGGGCGGCAGCGGGATGACCGTTGGCGCGGATGACCTTCCTGCCAACGCAAGGCTGTCACCGGCCCTTGCCGGACCTCATAACGCCGTCAACGCCGCGGCCGCCGCGGCCTGCCTTCGGCATCTGGGGGTGAGCGAGGACGACTTTGCGGCAGGTCTGGCCGATTTCGACGGCCTGCCACACCGGATGCAGCATGTGGCGCAGCATGAAGCTGTCACCTTCATCAATGATTCAAAGGCAACCAACGGTGTTGCCGCCGCCTGCGCGCTTGCCGCCTTTGACAGCATCTACTGGATTGCCGGCGGCGAGGCAAAGGCCGACGGTCTCGGGCCGGCGGCGGCCGCCACACAGAATGTCGAACGTGCCTATCTGATTGGCAGCGCCGCCGCCGATTTCGCCGCCGAACTGACCGGGCTGGTGCCGGTCAGGCTGTCCGGCGACCTTGAAAGCGCGACACATGCAGCCTTTGCCGATGCCAGCGCCGCCACGGGCGTGGCCGGCGCGGCGACGGTCCTGTTGTCACCCGCCGCCGCCTCATTCGACCAGTTCGAGAATTTTGTCGCCCGCGGTGATGCCTTCAGCGCCATCGCAAGACAGATCGCCACCACCGAAACAACCGCCGGAGGTGCGCATGCTTGACCGCACCGATCGCTCTCTCGTCGGGGTCTGGTGGTGGACCGTGGATCGCTGGCTACTGGCCAGCGCGCTGCTGCTGATGGTTGTCGGCACGCTTCTTGTGATGGCCGCCGGGCCGGCGGTGGCGACGCTGATCAATCTGCCATCGCAGCATTTCGGCATGCGTCAGGGAATCTTCCTGATCCCGGCTGTCGGCATCATGATCGCCGCCTCGCTGCTGGAGCCACGTCCAATCCGGATTCTGGCGTTGTTCGGCCTTGCCGGGATCATCGGCCTGATGGCACTCGCCGTGGTCGCGGGAAGCGAGATCAAGGGTGCCACGCGCTGGATCAACATTGCCGGGTTCAACCTCCAGCCGTCGGAATTCGCAAAACCGCTCTTCGCCGTGGTCTCGGCCTGGCTGCTGACATTGTGGCGCGAGGGGCAGGACTTTCCGGGCTGGATCTATTCCTCGCTGCTGATGGCGCTGATTGTCGGCATCCTTGTGCTGCAGCCCGATATCGGCATGACGCTGATGATCGTCCTCACCTGGGGATTCCAGATGTTCCTTGCCGGCATGCCGATGCTGCTGGTCGTCTTCATCGTGGCCCTGGCACCGCTTGGCCTGTTCATCGCCTATCTGACGCTTGATCACGTAAAGCTGCGGATCGAAAAATTCATTGAAGGCGGTGCCTGGCAGGTTGAACAGGCCAAACATTCCTTCGCGAATGGCGGACTGTTCGGTGTCGGTCCCGGCGATGGCACGGTAAAGCTGCACCTGCCCGATGCGCATTCCGACTTCATTTTCGCCGTCGCGGCCGAGGAATTCGGCGCCCTTGCCTGTCTGACCCTCGTCGCTCTCTACGCCTTCATCGTGCTTCGCGGTTTCGCCAGAGCGCTGTCGGATGAGGGGCTGTTCTGCCTGATAGCCAGCGCCAGCCTCGTCCTGCAGTTCGGTGTCCAGGCGGCGATCCACATGGCCTCTTCGGCCGATCTCATCCCGACCAAGGGCATGACATTGCCGTTGATCAGCTATGGCGGCTCATCGCTTGTTGCCAGCGGGTTGACCATGGGGCTGATCCTGGCGCTGACCCGCCGACGCACCCCCCATGCCCTGCCCGGGCGACGCCAGCCGCAGGAGAATTCGCAATGAGCGCGCCGCGTAAACCGCTGATCGCGCTGGCGGCAGGCGGCACCGGAGGGCATGTGTTCCCGGCGCTTGCCGTGGCCGAGGCGCTTCGCGGCGCCGGCGTCGAAACACTGGTGATGACCGACCGCCGCGGCGCGCGCCTCCTTCCTGCCGATGGCCGCGTCGTGCTGCCGGCCGCATCACCCTTCCAGCGCGGCGTGATCACCCGCCTGCTGGCAATGGCAAGGCTTGGCGGCGGCGCCGTTCTGGCGCTGCTGTTGATGCTGAAACGCCGGCCGGCGGCGATGGTCGGCTTTGGTGGCTACCCTTCCTTTGCGCCGTTGCTTGTCGCGCGCCTGCTTGGTGTGCCCTCGCTTCTGCATGAACAGAATGCTTTCCTCGGGCGGGCCAATCATCTGCTGGCGCGCTGGACCGGCCATCTGGCGCTGAGCTGGGACGGCACACGCAATCTGCCGGTCCATGTCAAAAGCTTTATATCCGGCATGCCGGTGCGGGCAGCCTTCTTCGCGATTGACCCGCGTCAGGCCAGCGCCGCGGGACCGTTGTCCGTGACAATCATCGGCGGGTCGCTTGGCGCGGCTGTCTTCGCCGATCTGGTGCCGGCGGCCATCGCCGCCCTGCCGGCCGAACTTCGCGCGCGCCTCAGCGTCGTGCAGCAATGCCGCGCCGAACAGCTCGATGCGTTGCGGCAGAGCTACGCCGAAATTGGCGTGGCAGCTGACATCGCGCCCTTCTTCACCGACATGCCGGCACGGCTTGCCGCCAGTGATCTGGTGATCGCCCGCGCCGGCGCCTCGACCGTTGCCGAACTTGCCGCAGCCGGGCGCCCTGCCCTGCTGGTGCCCTTTGCCGGCGCCATGGATGACCATCAGACGGCAAATGCCCGGCAGCTCGAAGCTGCCGGCGGCGGGCTTTGCCTTGCCGAGGCAGAGCTTGACGCTGCGCGTCTTGGCGTCGCCATTGCCGATATCCTTAACAACCCGGACAGGCGCGTCGAGATGGGCCGGGCGGCGCGCAAGCTTGCCGCGAGCGACGCTGCCGGCATCATCGCTGCACAGGCGCTGAAGCGGGCCGGGCTCACCGACAAGGCAGGGAGCGCGTGATGAGCGAACTTCCCCTTTCCATCGGCACCCTGCATTTCACCGGTATCGGCGGCATCGGCATGAGCGGCATCGCCGAAATCCTGTTCGAGATGGGCTATTCGGTGCAGGGAAGTGACAGCGCCGAGAACGCCAATGTCCGCCGTCTTCGTGAAAAGGGCATCAAGGTGATCTGCGGGCAGAAGGCCGAAAATGTCGATGACGCGTCGATCGTTGTCATCTCGACCGCGATCCGGCCCGACAACCCGGAGCTGGTCGCCGCGCGTGAACGCTTTCTCCCCGTTGTCCATCGCGCCGAGATGCTTGGCGAGCTGATGCGGCTTCGCTGGTCGGTGGCGGTCGCCGGCACGCATGGCAAGACAACGACCACCTCGCTGGTGGCAACACTCCTCGACAGCGCCGGAGTCGACCCGACAGTGATCAATGGCGGCATCATCACCGGCTGGGGCAGCAACGCGAAGCTTGGCCACGGCCAGTGGATGGTTGTCGAGGCCGATGAAAGCGACGGCTCCTTCTCGAAACTGAACCCGACGGTCGCGGTCGTGACCAATATCGACCCCGAACATCTGGACCATCACGGCACCTATGAGGCGCTGGAACAGGCCTTCCTGAATTTTGTCGCCTCGATCCCCTTCTACGGGTTTGCGACGCTGTGCATCGATCATCCGGCAGTACAGCGGATGATGGCCGGCATCAAGGACCGGCGGGTGATCACTTACGGCATGGCGGCAAACGCCGATGTGCGGGCGGTCAATCTGCGCCATGACGGGCCGATGATGGTGTTCGATGTCATCCTGTCCGAGCGTACGGCCGGTGGCTATGAAATGATGCCGGAAGTGCGCTTCCCGATGCTTGGCGAACATAATGTCCAGAACTGCCTTGCCGCGCTGGCGGTGGCTTTGGAGATGGGTGTCACCCCGGGCCGGATCACCGCCGCGCTGGAGGTGTTCGGCGGTGTCGGACGGCGGTTCGAGACCAAGGGCGTCAGCGGCGGTGTCACAATCATCGATGATTACGGCCATCACCCGGTCGAAATCCGCGCCGCGCTTCGCGCCGGGCGGATGCTGTGCGGCACCAACAAGCTCGTCGCCGTTGTCCAGCCGCATCGCTACAGCCGGCTTGCCGATTTGTTCGAGGATTTCTGCGGCTGTTTCAACGATGCCGACGAAGTGCTGGTGGCCGATGTCTATGCCGCCGGCGAGACCCCGATCGACGGCATCGGGCGCGACGCTCTGGTGACCGGTCTTCGCGACCATGGCCATCGTGGGCCGGCCGTGCTGGGCGGGGCGGACATGCTGGCCGAGGAAATCCTCGCCCGCACGAAGGATGGCGATCTGGTGATGTGCCTTGGTGCCGGCGATATCACCGGCTGGGCGGCGCGGCTGCCTGCCGAAATGGACAAGCTGCGGGGGGCTGGCGCATGACGGGCAGCCTCATCGATCGCCTGCCGCCGGTCCGCGGCGACTATGCCAGCGCCGTGCCGATGGCCAGACATACCTGGTTCGGCGTCGGCGGGCCGGCCGAAATCATCTTCAGCCCGGCGGATCATGACGACCTCGGCGACTTCCTGGCTGGTTGCCCGGCCGATATTCCGGTGCTGACTGTTGGCGCCGGGTCCAACCTGCTGGTCCGTGATGGTGGCATCGAGGGTGTCGTCATCCGCACACCGGCGCATATGACCGGCGTCACGCATGATGGCGATGTGGTCACCGCCGGCGCCGGGGCGCTGGACGCCAATGTCGCCCGCCATGCCGCGCGCGCCGGGCTTGCCGGACTGGAATTCCTGATCGGCATCCCCGGCACTGTCGGTGGCGGGCTGCGGATGAATGCCGGCGCCTATGGCGGCGAGTTCCGTGACGTGATCATCCGCGCACATGGCTTTGACCGGTCCGGCCGTGTCTTCAGCGCGACACCCGATGAAATGGGCATGGCGTACCGCCACAGCGACGCACCGGCCGACTGGATCTTCACCCATGCCGAGTTTCGCGCCACCACGGGCGATCCCGCCGCCATCAAGGCGCGGATGAAGGAGATCGTCGCCAGCCGCGGCGATGCGCAGCCGCGCGGTGTTCGCACTGGCGGCAGCACCTTTGCCAACCCGCCGGGCGGTAAAGCCTGGCAGGAAATCGACGCCGCCGGCTGCCGTGGTCTGAAAATCGGCGATGCGCTGGTATCGGAAAAACACTGCAATTTCCTGATCAACCGCGGCGCCGCTTCGGCGCATGACATTGAAAGCCTCGGCGAGACGGTGCGCCTGCGCGTTGCCGAAGGTGGCGGGCCGTCCCTGCGTTGGGAAATTCGACGCGTCGGACAGCTTGCCGACGGGCAGGCCATCCCGGGTGACAATCACAGGAGGGCCGAGGCATGACCGGAGAGCGCGTCGCGGTTCTGATGGGCGGATGGACCTCCGAAGCGCGGGTGAGCCGGGTGTCGGCAAGCTTTTGCGGTCAGGCCGCGCGCAACGCCGGCTGGGACGCCGTCGAGGTCGAGGTCGACCGCAACATCGCCCACACACTTGCCGACATGCGGCCGGCGCGCGCCTTCAACGCGCTACACGGGCAGGTTGGCGAGGATGGCAATATTCAGGGGCTGCTCAACATCATGAATATTCCCTACACCCATAGCGGGTTGCTGGCATCGGCCATCGCGATGGACAAGATTCGCGCCAAACGCATGCTTGCCGAGGCCGGAATCGCGGTGCCGGCGGATCTGGCGCTGGTCGAGGACAGCCATGTCTATCCGGCCGACTATACCGGCGCCCATGTCATCAAGCCACGCAATGACGGGTCAAGCCTCGGCGTGGTCATTGTCGAATCCGGCAACACCAATCCGCCGGCGCGCAGCCAGTGGGATGTCGACGCCACGCTGATCGCCGAGCCCTTCATCCCGGGGCGCGAACTGACAGTGTCGGTTCTCGACGGCACCGCCCTGTGCGTCACCGAAATCAAGCCCAATCTCGGCTTTTACGACTTTGACGCGAAATACGCAGCTGGCGGGTCGGAACATGTGCTGCCGGCCGACATTCCCAAACCGGTGACGTTGCTGGCCTGCGACTGGGCCGAGCGCGCCTATCGCCATCTTGGCTGCCGCGGTGTGATCCGGGCGGATTATCGCTGGGATGAGGGCCGCGACCAGCTCTACATGCTGGAAATCAATACCGTGCCGGGGATGACAGCCACATCGCTGGTGCCCGAACAGGCGCGATTTGTCGGCATGTCGGGCGAAGAACTGGTCAATCACCTGCTGGAGACGGCGCAATGCGACGATTGATTCCGTTTCTGAAATCATCCGAACAGGCGCCGCGTGAGGCGAGCGAGGGCGGTGTTGTGCGGCGGCGCACACGGCCCGGTCTGAAAGCCATCCTGCGTGGCAGCCTTGGCATCGGAATCTGCGCGATGATAGCCGTCGGCTATGTCGAGCGCGAGCGCATTCTTGACGACATCATCACCGCAAGCGCGGACTCGGGCCTGCGACTGGAAACGATCGAGGTGAAGGGCCGCGCGCACACGCCGAAATCGGTCATCCTCGCCGCCAGCGAGCTGACGCTTGGCGAGCCGATGCTGACAATCTCGCTGCCGGCGCTGCATGAACGCCTCTCGACCATCGGATGGATCGACGAGGTCGCTGTCGAGCGTCGCATGCCATCGACCATCCGGATCATCCTGACCGAGCGCGTTCCGATGGCACTGCTTCAGACCGAGGCCGGGCATCGGGTGATCGACCGGACAGGCACCGTCATTTCGGGCGCTGACCCGTCGACCTTCGGTCATCTGACCGTTGTCGCCGGCACCAGCGCGGCGCCAAATGCCGGCCCGATCCTGAACATCCTGCAGACCGAGCCGGAATTGTTCGCCGATGTCTGGGCGGTGACCTACCAGTCGGAGCGCCGCTGGGACGTGCATCTTCGCAACGGCATTCGGGTCAGGCTTCCCGAGACCGACCCACGCACCGCCTGGTCGAAGCTCGCCATCATCGACCACAGCAAGCAGATCACCAACCGTGACCTGGCGGTGATCGACATGCGGGTTCCCGACCAGATGATTGTCGAACCCAACATCCCGGTCCGTGGACAGGGGAGAAACACATGAGCAGGAGGCAGCGATGAAACTGCGGCGTGGACGCAGCATAGGACGGCCCTTTGCCATTCTCGACATCGGCAGCACCAAGATCTGCTGCATGATCGGCGAGGTCGACCGTCAGGGCGAGCTGCGGCTTCTTGGCCAGGGAACGCACGCCTCGGCCGGCATGCGCGCCGGCGAGGTCACCGCGCTGGCGGATCTCAGCGACGCCATCGGCCAGGCAGTCCAGAGCGCCGAGCGCGCGGCGGACCTGTCCATCGCATCGGTGACTGTTGTTCTTCCCGGTGGCAGCCCGCGCTCGCAGGTTCGCACGCAGGACATGACATTGTCCGACAGTGCCGTCAGCCGCCGTGACATCCGCCGCCTTCTCGACCGGTGCGGGGCCCAGCCCCTCGACCCGGCCTTGCAGTTGATGCAGCTTCACCCGCTTCATTACAGTCTTGACGATGTGCGCGGCATCGCCGACCCGGCCGGCATGCGCGGCCGCCGCCTTGCCGTCGATTTCCTGAATGTGACGGCGCTGCGCACCAGCCTGACAAACATTCTAGAAGCGCTGGCGCTGAACCATCTGAGCGCCGAGAGGTTCATCCATGCCGGCTATGCGGCCGGACTTGCCTGTCTGTCCGGCGAGGATCGCGACCTTGGCAGCACGGTGATCGATGTCGGCGGCGGCACCTCTTCCATCGCCATTTTCATGGATGGCAGACTGATCTACGCGGACACCGTGCCGGTTGGTGGCCAGCATGTAACGACCGACATTGCCCGCATCCTGTCAACGCCGCTTGCCGAGGCGGAACGTCTGAAAGCCGTGCATGGCTCGATCACGCCTGTCGACACCATGGCGGCCGCCCCGTCACCGGTGCGCGAGGCGCTGCAGCTCGGCATGTCCGACAATATCACTCTCCCCGGACTGGGCGATGTAATCGAGGCCGGTGGCAAGACGATCGAGCGCCGGCTTCTCAGCGCCGTCATCAAGCCGCGGATCGAGGAAATCATCGAGCTGCTGATGGATCGCATGCGCGCTGTGCGGATGGATTATGCCGCCGGCAACCGTTTCGTGCTCACCGGTGGCACGAGCCAGCTCACCGGCATCGCGGATTTCAGCGCACAGCTTGTCGGCAGAAACGTGATCCTTGGCCAGCCGGCCGGGATCGGCAACCTCCCGGTCGAGGAGACCAGCCGGTCCAATGCCGCCGCCGTCGGCGCCCTCATTCATGTCAGCAGGCTGACCGAGGATGACCCGGCGGAGCGGCAAACCAGAACCCTGCCCCATGGGCCGATCGAAAGGCTCGGCGCATGGTTCCGGGACAATTTATGAGGAAGGAGCACACAACATGCGACCTTGTTTGATTTCCTTATCAGGAATTTCCCGTGGCGGGGCCGGTAATGCCCCGCATCCCAACGCTGCCATGCGAAATGCATTCAGGTTGCAGGCAGCCCCATGGTCACCAACCGCACAAGGGAGAGTCTCATGACCATCAATTTGTCCGTTCCCCAAACCATGCAGGAACTGCGACCGCGCATCACCGTTGTCGGTGTCGGCGGTGCTGGCGGCAATGCCGTCAACAACATGATCAACTCCGACCTTGATGGCGTCGACTTCCTTGTCGCCAACACCGACGGGCAGGCGCTTGCCCATTCACTTGCCAGCCGGAAGATCCAGCTTGGCAGCGCGATCACCCAGGGTCTTGGCGCCGGATCGAAACCGGATGTCGGACGCGCCGCCGCCGAGGAGAGCATCGAAGCGGTGATGAGCGAGCTTGCCGACTGCAACATGGTCTTCATCACCGCCGGCATGGGTGGGGGCACCGGCACCGGTGCAGCGCCGGTCATCGCCAGGGCCGCGCGCGAGCGCGGCATCCTGACCGTTGGCGTCGTCACCAAGCCATTTGACTTCGAAGGCCAGCGCCGCATGGCCCAGGCCGAGGCCGGGATCACCGAGATGCAGAGTTTCGTCGACACGCTGATCGTGATCCCGAACCAGAACCTGTTCCGGCTGGCCAATGAGCGCACGACGTTTGCCGATGCGTTCCATATGGCCGACACGGTGCTTCACCAGGGTGTTGCCGGCGTTACCGATCTGATGATCAAGCCTGGCCAGATCAATCTCGACTTTGCCGATATCCGTGCCGTAATGGGCGAAATGGGCAAGGCGATGATGGGCACTGGCGAGGCGTCCGGGGATGGCCGGGCAACGCAGGCCGCCGAGGCGGCGATCAACAACCCGCTGCTCGACGATATCTCGATGCAGGGGGCCAGCGCCGTGCTGATCAATGTCACCGGCGGCATGGACATGACCCTGTTCGAGGTCGACGAGGCCGCCAACAGGATCCGCCGCGAGGTCGATACCGATGCCGTGATCATCTTCGGATCCACTTTCGATGAAAAGCTCGAGGGTGTGATGCGGGTGTCTATCGTGGCCACCGGCATCGAGGCCAACATGCAGACGCGGGAACGCCCGACCTTCATCAAGGCGCCAATCACCCGCAAATCGACCATCATCTCGGCACCGACCGCCCTGCCGGTGGCCCCGCCAGCACCGGCGGCACCGGCCGGCGAGGCCATGCCAACGGTCACGGCTGCCAGCACCGAACCGGCCGAAGCAACGCCAGAAGTAGACGCGGGCCCGGAAGCGGCCAGTGAAAGCGCTGGTGAAAGCGCCGGCGCGACAGCGGACACCACTTCGACAATGGATGAGGCCGCATCGGAGGCAAAGATCGGCTCCGCATTCTCGCCAACAGAGACTGCCGCGGCGGTCGGGACCGGCAGCGACGGTGCCATCGAGGCCGAAACGCCGACAGACAGCGAGGACGGTGCCATCATGCCGGGGTTCGTGCCAACCAAGGCATCACGCTCCAGACTGGCCTTCCTGTCTGGCAACCGTGCCGCGGCAAAGGATCTGTCAGCACCAGACATATCCGAAGCCGGTGATGACAAGCAGATGTCGATCGACGAAGCCATCGCCAATGAGCGCGCGGTAGCCTTCGGAAGCGGCATGCCGGCATCACCCGCGACCGCGCCCGTCACCGAAACAGGCGCAGATCCGGAACGGGTGATGGTTGGTGACACGGCGGACGAGGTGACGGCAGCCCGCAAGCCCTTCATCCCCGGGGCACCGGCGACAATGCCCGAGGATGAAGCCGTTCCTGACGCGGCACCCGCGGCCGGCAAGACAAGCCTGATCAACAAGATCTCGCGCCTCTGGACCGAAAAGTCGCAGGATGACCCTGTCGTGGAACGCCGTGAGCCGGCGGTTGAAGCGGGTTCTGCCACCGCCACGGAAGCCGTTGCCGAACCTGCAAAAAATGTACCGGAAGCGGTGCCGTCAATCCTCGACCTGCCGCGCGCCGATGCGATGAACCGCGTGCCCGAACCTGCCGGAACGACGACGCTTGACCGGCCGGCGGATGATTTGGAAATACCGGCATTCCTTCGTCGCCAGGCGAACTGACAACCCCGGTTCGCAACACATCTGCACAACAGAGCCCGGCCTCGTGCCGGGCTCTTTTTCATGACATGATGCCCTGCCCTTTTTCAGCTCCGGCAAGCCAGACCGGCTTGCAACAAGCAGGCTTGTAACAACCGGTAACCAAATGTGATTTGATTGTGGACCGGCACTGCTTCTTAATGCATCAGTGGTCGAAACAGGGCGATTGCGACCTCACAGGAAACCGGTCCGTCATAACAACGCGGTCATAACAACAAGCCCCCAGGATATAGCGCGAATGCTCGGTGACCGGTCAATGATCAAAGGCAAAACATTGTCAGTTTCGATGCAAGGCGCATCAGTGCACAATGTGGCGCACTCACCGATGCAGACCACGGTCGCCGAAATCATTTCCTTTGACGGCGTCGGCCTTCATTCCGGCCGGTTTGTTCGCGTCGCCATTCACCCCGCCCCCGCAAATACCGGCATTCTGTTCCGCCGCATTGATGTAACCGAAAGCCGGCAGACGATCGCCGCCCGTCCGGACTCGGTTCGCCAGGCTCGGCTGTGCACACGGATTGTCAATGACGACGGTGTCGGACTGGAAACGGTCGAGCATATCATGGCCGCCTTTGCCGGGCTTGGCGTTGACAACGCCATCGTCGAAATCGATGGCGGTGAGGCACCGATTCTCGATGGCAGCAGCCTGCCGGTTGTCGAGGCCATCAACCGCGCCGGTGTCCGCCTGCTTGGCAGCAGACGTAGAGTTCTTGTCGTCACGGCACCCGTTTCGGTCGAACATGGTGGCGGTTGGGCCAAGCTCGAGCCATGTGAGCGCCTCGAGATCGACGCCGAAATCGATTTTGACGACAGCGCCATCGGCCGCCAGCGTTTCCATTACCGGCACGGCGCCGGCGCGTTTGAGCGTGACCTGGCGGCGGCCCGCACATTCTGCCTGATGCGCGATGTGGCGGCGATGCAGAATGCCGGGCTCGCCCTTGGCGGGTCACTCAATAACGCTGTGGTGGTAGATGACGGCGCGGTTCTCAATGACGGCGGACTTCGCATGGAACGCGAATTTGTACGTCACAAGATCCTTGACTGCCTTGGCGACCTCTATCTTCTTGGCATGACGATGCGCGGCAGAATGACAGCGTCACGTCCCGGCCATGCCATGTGCGCCAAACTGATCGGCACCCTTTGGAATTCGCCGGCCTGCTTCCAGATCATCGAGGATGGCGCGGCAATCGAACATTCCGACGGCTACGCGCTGCCGGAGGTCGCCGCCGCCGCCGCGGTCTAACCGGCGTCCCGGTACCAATCGACAATCTGAAACCTGTCCGTCTGACACCAGTCTGACTTCCGGCGCCGCGCAGGCGCATCTGGCGTCTTTTCACCCGCCTCACTTGCGGCTATTGTGGGCGGGCGCTGAGACGGCCATCAGCTGTCGCGCCGTGCATGAGACCTGCCACCCCCGTGGAGAGCCACCTTGGCCAAGATCTTTCTGACATCACTCGCCCTCGCTGCCACGCTTGCGATTGCCGGGTGCGCTTCGCCCGAACCGCTCGAACAGGAGGAGCGCCCGGCCGGGACACTCTATGACGAGGCGCTGTCGCTTGCGGCTGAAGGCGAGCCCGGCAAGGCAGCGCCGAAATTCGAGGAGGTCGAGCGCCAGCATCCTTATTCGGATCTCGCCGTTCGCTCGCAGATCATGGCCGCCTGGTCCTTCTATCAGGACAACGACTATCCACGCGCCGTCGCCTCGCTTGACCGGTTCATTGAACTCAACCCGGCCGACAGCATGGTTGAATATGCCTATTATCTGCGCGCCCTGTGCTATTACGAACAGATTGTCGATGTCGAGCGCGACGCCGAGATGACGCTACTGGCGATGAACGCATTTGACGAAATGCTGCTTCGCTTTCCACAGGGGGCCTATAGCCGCGACGCCAGGCTGAAAGGCGATCTGGCGCGCTCGCACCTTGCCGGCAAGGAAATGGCGGTTGGCCGGTTCTACAGCGAGCGCGGACATTATGCGGCCGCCCTGCGGCGATTTGAGAAGGTGGTGCGCGATTACCAGACAAGCAACCAGACCCCGGAGGCGCTGTACCGGATGGTCGAGGCCTATCTCGCCCTTGGCCTGACCGACGAAGCGGACCGTGCCGGATCAGTCGCCGTCTACAACTATCCTGACTCCTTCTGGACCAAGGAGTTGCTGGCACTTGCCGAGGACCCCGAGCGTTCGCTTCCCAGGGGCATATTCCAGCGCGCCATCGAATCCGTGTCCGACCTGTTTGATCGCTAGCCATGCTGCACAGCCTGACGGTCTCCAATATCGTTCTCATCGAGCGGTTGACGCTGACCTTCGAGCGCGGGTTGACGGTGCTGACCGGCGAGACAGGCGCCGGCAAATCGATCCTTCTCGATGCGCTGGGGCTGGCACTTGGCAGCCGCGCCGATTTCCGTCTGATCCGCGAGGGCGAGACAAGCGCGCAGGTGTCGGCGGTCTTCCATCTGCCGGCGGATCATCCGGTGTGGGGGCGTCTTGCCGAGGCCGATATCGAGCAGGATGACGAATTGATCCTGCGCCGCCGCCTGAAAAGCGACGGCAAATCATCGGCCAGCATCAATGATGTGCCGGTCTCGGCGGCGCTGCTTCGGGAAATTGGCGACGCGCTGGTCGAGATTCAGGGCCAGTTCGAGGGGCGTGGCCTGCTCGACCTCTCAACGCATCTTGGTCATATCGACCGTGCCGCCAATCATCAGGATATTCTCGAAAAACTGCGATCCGGCTGGAACAACTGGCTGCAGGCCCAACGCAACCTGGCGCAGGCGAAACGTGATCTTGAGGCCGCGCGGGCCGAGGAAGAATGGCTTCGTGACGCGGTGCAGCAGCTTGACTTGCTGGCCCCGCAGGCTGGCGAAGAGGACGAATTGTCCGCCGAACGCGAACGACTGTCGAATGTCGGACGCATCGGCGAAGGTCTTGCCCTCGCCGACGATGCGATTTTTGGCGACAGCGGTGCCCAGGCCATCATCGGCCGGGCCCGGGCCGCACTCGACAAGGTGGCACCGCTGGCTGGCGGCCTGCTTGACGAGGCGCAGGCGGCGCTTGGCCGGGCCGATGCCGAAATTGCCGAGGCAGCCGCCACCATCAGCAGCGCCGGGCACGAGCTTGAAAGCGACCCGGCGCGCCTGCAAAACGTCGATGACAGGCTGCATGAATTGCGCCAGCAGGCCCGCAAACATGATTGCACGCCGGATGAGCTTGCCGCGGTCCATGAACGGCTTGCGAGCAGCCTTGCCGGCATCGAGGATTCCGCCGGCGCGCTTGCCGAACTTGCCGATAATGAACGGCAATGGCGTGACTACTACAGGCAGGTGGCGGCGGTTGTCGCCGGCAACCGGCTGACGGCGGCGGCACGGCTCGATGCGATTGTCATGACGGAATTGCCGCCTCTGAAACTCGAGGGGGCACATTTCGCCACCGCGATCACCGATCTGCCACCGGAACAATTCGGGCCACTTGGCACGCAGCAGATTCGCTTCGAGGCCAGCACCAACAAGGGGATGAAGGCCGGACCGATTGACCGCATTGCCTCGGGCGGCGAACTGGCGCGGTTCCTGCTGGCGCTGAAGGTCGCGCTGGAGGGGAATGCGGCCGGCCGAACACTGATTTTCGACGAGGTCGATTCCGGCGTTGGAGGGGCTGTCGCGGCCGCGGTTGGCGAGCGGCTGGCACGGCTTGGCAAGACCACACAGACGCTTGTCGTGACGCACTCACCGCAGGTGGCGGCAAAGGGCGACCATCATATGCGGATCGCCAAGACGGCAACCGACAGCGGCGTAATCAGCGCCACCGAGCCACTGTCGGACAAGGCCCGCACCGAGGAAATCGCCCGCATGCTTGCCGGTGAACAGATCACCGCCGAGGCCCGCGCCGCCGCACTGGCCCTGCTGGAGAGGTAGGATGATCGACGAGCAGGCGGTGATGACGTTGCGCCCGGGTACCACGCCACCATCCGAGATGGACCGTGACGCCGTAGCCGCGGAACTGGCCACCCTTGCCGCCGCCATCGCCTGGCATGATGAACGCTATCATGGCGAGGATGACCCGGCGGTCAGCGATGCGGATTATGACGCGCTGGTGGCCCGCAACCGCGATCTTGAGGCCGCCTTCCCCGATCTTGTGCGTGATGACAGCCCCAGCCGGCGTGTTGGCGCACCAGCCGCGGCCGGCTTTGGCAAGGTCCGCCATACAAAGCCGATGCTGTCGCTCAATAACGGCTTTTCCGATGAGGACATCGCCGATTTCGTTGCCCGCCTGCGGCGCTTCCTGTCGCTTGCCGATGATGCCCCTCTCGGCTTCACCGCCGAGCCGAAGATCGACGGGCTGTCGCTGTCGCTGCGTTATGAGGATGGGAGGTTCGTCCAGGCTGCCACCCGCGGAGACGGTGCCGAGGGAGAGGATGTGACAGCGAATGTGCGGATGGTCGATGCGGTACCGACCCGCCTTGCCGGCACGCCGCCGGCGATCCTCGAGGTGCGCGGCGAGCTGTATATGGACCGTGCCGATTTTCTGGCCCTGAACACAGCGCAGCAGGGCTCCGGCGGCAAGATATTCGCCAACCCGCGCAACGCCGCCGCCGGGTCGCTGCGCCAGAAGGATCCGGCCGTCACCGCATCACGGCGGCTACAATTCTTCGCCTATTCGCTTGGCGAGGTCAGCGCCCCCCTTGCCGAAACGCATATGCTGAGCCTCGAGGCGCTGTCGGGCATGGGATTCAGCATCAACCCGCTATCGCGGCGCTGCGATGATGTGGCGGGCCTGCTGGCGGTCTATGGCGAGATTGGCGCGGCACGGGCCGATCTTGGCTATGACATTGACGGGGTCGTCTACAAGGTCGACAGGCATGATTACCAGGCCCGGCTTGGCCAGGTGGCGCGTGCGCCGCGCTGGGCGCTGGCGCATAAATTCCCCGCCGAACAGGCCGAAACCCTGCTGAACGCCATCGACATCCAGGTCGGGCGTACCGGCGCGCTGACACCGGTGGCGCGGCTTGAACCCGTCACCGTCGGCGGTGTTGTTGTCTCCAACGCGACGCTTCATAACGAGGATGAAATCCGCCGCAAGGATATCCGTGTTGGCGACCGGGTGGTGATCCAGCGGGCTGGCGATGTGATCCCGCAGGTGGTGCGGGTGCTTCCCGAAGCGCGGCCCGCCGAAAGCACCGGGTTTGTCTTTCCCGAGACATGTCCGGAATGCGGGGCACCGGCAATCCGGCCCGAGGGCGAGGCGGTGCGACGCTGCACCAACAGCCTCGAATGCCCGGCACAGCGCCTCGAATGGCTGAAGCATTTCGTCTCGCGCGATGCCTTCGATATCGAGGGGCTTGGCGCGCGGCAGATCGACCAGTTCGTCACCCTCGGCTGGGTCGGACGACCGGCCGATATCTTCCGTCTTGATGCACGGCGCGCCGAGATGGCTGCGCTTGACGGCTATGGTGATGTTTCGATCGGCAACCTTCTGGCGGCCATCGA
>Ga0181592_10000862_pt1 | contig 24176 bp, 21 predicted proteins | sample 071ome_20_FD_133755 | JGI IMG/M metagenome (GOLD analysis project Ga0181592, IMG submission 133755) | Coastal salt marsh microbial communities from the Groves Creek Marsh, Skidaway Island, Georgia - 071412BT metaG (megahit assembly) | ecosystem: Environmental > Aquatic > Marine > Intertidal...
AGCTGGGCCACGGCGCGCAGGACATTACCCTGCTGGATGATGCCGACACCATACACCGACCAGTTCGGGTCTTTCTCGATGATATCCACCTTGAAACCTCGCTGGCGCAAGGCTATCGCCGATGTCAGCCCGGCAATACCGCCCCCTACTACCAATACAGAAAGTGTGTCCACTAAACCTTGCTCCAATCGTTGTCATGGGTTGACGTGTAGCCTACCCCAGCAAAACAGTATTTTAAAAACTGATAATTGTGATCAATAACTATCAATAATATTTATCAGATGAGTGTAGACCCTGCTTCAGGTTTTTGCCGCAGAGGCCTTCAGTAATTTCAGGAACCAGGCCAGGCCCTGGTCGTTCTGTCGGGCACTGTGGTACTGGGCCATCAGCCTCATTACTGGAAAATCCACGGGCATGGGCGATATTTTCAGGGGCAGGACACTGGCAAATCTTCTCGCCAGTCTTTCCTGCAATACGGCAATGCGATGGGTATTCAATAGCAGCCAGGGCACCGCGGAAAAATGCGGGGCAAAAACATCCACCTCTCGCTGGACATTCATTTTTTCCATGCTGCGTTCGGTAAAGGACGGATCACGATTGGGACCCAGGGTGACGGCCACGTGGGGCGTGTCGAAAAAAGCAGCGCTGGAGATTTTACGATTGAACATGGGATTGTCTTTCCATGCCACCACTACATGAGGCTCCTCAAATACCTGTGTCGAGGGATGATTGGGAGACAGGAATTCCTCGGGAATCAGCATCAGGTCGATTTCGCCGCGCTCAAATACCTGGTAGACCGAATCCTCCGGCAGGCGCATATCGAGCTTGATGCGCGGCGCTTTTTCCGCCATCACTTCCAGTAGATGGGCCATCAGCACGGTAGCTATGTAATCGGATGCCATCAGGCGAAACAGACGCTCTGACTGGCCGGGGTCAAATTCGGTAGACATGGAAACCAGATCATCGATCTGCCGCGTAACCCGTTTCAACTCCGGCAACAGGTTCTCGGCAAACGAGGTGGGAATCATGCGTTTACCGTGCAGGACCAGCAAGTCATCCTTGAAATAATCACGCAGGCGACTCAGGGCAGCACTGGCTGCCGGCTGGCTCAGGTGCAGGCGCTTGGCGGCGCGCGATACGCTGCGTTCCTCGAGGAGCGCATCAAGTGCCACCAGCAAATTCAGGTCCAGACCTTTTAACCGCACAGCAATATCCCCCTACCCGGATGGTGTTAGCCAGTTTTAGCTATAAAATCTATCAATGCATAAAGATAAAAACAAACAATTTGATTGATATTAACAGGAATGATGAAATCATTGAAAATACCTCTTGTCGGCCTCCTGGACCCTCACATGAAAACGCTGCTGCCACTCATCGCACTATTCATCTCACTATTGCTGTTGACTGGTACGAGTATCGCCCAGTCACCTGCCATGACCTTTATCACTCTGGGGACTGCCAGCGGTCCTGATGCTGTTCCCGATCGTGCCCAACCAGCCAACGCCCTGGTGGTAGGAACGAATGTCTACCTGGTGGATGCCGGCGATGGCGCCGGCGCCCAACTGGCAAAGGCCGGTTTCCGCCTGCCTGGGGTCAAGGGATTGTTCCTCAGCCATCTGCATTTTGATCACACAGGCGGCGTCCTGGCTGTGCTTGGTTTACGCATGCAGCTGGATACCACAGATCCATTGCTCATTCTTGGACCTCCCGGCACGCAGGACTTTATTGATGGCCTGGTGGCTGGCATGCTGCCGGCACAACAGGCCGCCTTCGGCGTACCCGGCAGAACCTGGCAACATCGATTGGATGTCAGGGAGTTGCGTGACGGTGATCAGGTCAACCTGGACGGGGTAATCCTGAGCGTGGCAGAGAACACGCATTACCAGTCACCACAGTATGACGCCTCTCCCGGATCAGTGTCCCTGTCATTCCGTTTTGATGGTTCCGATCGCTCAATTGTCTACACCGGCGACACCGGCCCCAGTGAAGCAGTGACTGAACTGGCCCGCAATGCCGATCTGCTAGTCAGCGAAATGATGGATATTCCCCTGGCCCTGGCCAACATAAGGCAGATTAATCCTGGCATGCCGGAAGCCGTAATGACAGGACTGGAGATACATTTCCGCGCCCATCATTTGACACCGGAGCAGGTGGCGACGATGGCTACCGAGGCCGGTGTCAGGGAAGTGGTGGTCACCCATTTCGGACCAGGCATCTCTTCAACTGCACAGGCGCAGGCATATACAGAGATGATGGCAACCCACTACTCCGGGCCGGTGCATTTTGCCAACGACCTTGACACTTTTTGAATGGTGAAACCCCATGAGTGACATAATCCTGTACATGGCACCCGGTACCTGCGCGCGCGTGCCCTGCATTCTGCTGGAAGAATCCGGTGCTGTATTCGAAACCCGGGTCCTCCGTTTCATGCGCGGCGAACACAAGTCACCCGACTATCGCCGCATCAATCCCAGGGGCAAGGTACCGGCGTTGCAGATTGATGGTGCCAACCTGGCAGAAAACGTGGCCATCATCACCTACCTGGTCCAGCGCTATCCTGACGCGGCCCTGATGCCTCATGCATCCAATGCTCTGGCCATGGCACAGCAGCTTGCCGACCTCAGTTACTGTGCATCGACCCTGCATCCTGTGGTTACCCGTATACGCCTGCCCGGTTTTTTTGCCGGTGAAGATGCCGCCAGGTCGGTCTGGGAAAAAGGCTGTGCCGCCATGGATGAACATTTCCAACTGATCAATACCCGCCTGGCTGATACACCCTGGTGGTATGGCGAGCAGTGGAGCGCCATGGACGCTTACCTGTACTGGATTTTCTGGCGTGTGTCAGGCGCCGGCTATTCGGTTGACGACTACCCCCATTACCAGGCACACAGCAAACGCATGGAAGATCGTCCGGCAGTTCAGCGGGCCCTGGCCAGGGAAAAGGCTGCCGAAGACATTCTTGCCGGGGAAGGCTTGCTCTTCACGCCTCCACCGGTATCCTGATAAACACTATAAAAACAAACTATAGAGAGATGCTATGAATATTCTTGGACCCGATGCTCTGGTATTTGGTGTGGACGATGTGGAGGCCTGCGAGCAATACCTGGTCGATTACGGCCTGAATGCCATAGGCAATGGCTGCTTCGCTGCCCTGGATGGCACTTATATCCAGGTACAGGCAAAAGATGCTGCCGGTTTACCTCCCCCCCTGCCTACGGCCAGCACATTGCGTAAAACCATTTATGGTGTGGCTGACCAGGCCACACTGGATGCCATTGCGGCCGAACTGAAAAACGACCGTGACGTTAAAATCAATGCAGATGGCTCGCTGGAAGTGAATGACGATCTTGGCTTTACCCTGGGCTTTCAGGTGTCAGTGCGCAAATCACTGTCCATGCCGGCCGAGACCATCAATGCCCCGGGCGAAGCACCACGACGTGCAGTCAATGTAATCGGCGCCGACCCCGATGCCGACATCACGCCACGCTCCCTGTCCCATGTGGTGTTGTTTGTCCCCGATGCAGACAAAGCGGAAGCGTTTTACGTGGAGCGCCTGGGCTTTCGTCGTACTGACAATTTTACCGGTGTCGGTCCTTTCCTGCGTCCTCAGGGCACCCAGGATCACCACACGCTGTTCATGATCCAGACGCCGCCCTTCCTGCAGGGCTGCGAGCATTTCACCTTTCACATGGCCGGTCCCAGTGAAGTGATGCAGGCTGGCAGCCTCTTTGTGGAAAAAGGCTATGAATCCTTCTGGGGGCCAGGCAAACACCTGTTTGGTTCCAACTGGTTCTGGTATTTCAACAGCCCCTTTGGCTGTCACGTGGAATACGATGCCGACATGGATGTGCATGATGATGCCTGGGAGCCACGCGATGCGCCGAGTACCGCCGATACCTCCCAGTTGTTCCTGTTACAGGCACGGGACAAATGGCAGCCCGGTGGTGGGCCACCTCCCGACAAAAACTAAAAATCCATGTCCGTTGATAACGACATCCTCTGGGCGTTGTCTGATACCGACAAGCAGCAAAGTGCTCTATGGCAGTTTGCCGAGCAGACCCGATCTCTGCACCAGGCAGCACCCGGTGATTATGACGCCCTGCATGCCTGGTCTGTAGACAGTCCTGCCGTTTTTTATGAAGCACTCTGGGATTTCCTGGACATCATCGGCGACAAGGGCGATGCCTCATACGAGGCCGGCGAGGACATTCGCAGCGCCCGTTTCTATCCCGATGCCCGCCTGAATTACGCCGAAAATCTTCTGCGGGAACCCGATGACCGACTCGCCATCATTGCCCACCGCGATGACGGTACCCGCCGCACGCTGACACGCCGGGAATTATACGACCAGGTTTCCAGACTGGTGCAGGCACTGCAGGATGCCGGTGTCACTACCGGCGATCGTATTGCCGCTATTGTCACCAATGACATGGAAGCTATTGTGGGATACCTGGCCTCTTCTGCCATCGGCGCTATCTGGTCTTCCTGCTCACCTGACTTTGGTCCGGTTGGCGCTGCCGACCGTTTATGCCAGACAGACCCAAAAATACTTCTTGCAGTTCCTGACTATTCCTATGGCGGCAAGCATATCAATATTACTGCCACCATCAGGGCTGTTGCCGAAAGCTGCAATGCCCAGCAAATCATTCTGCTGGCTGACAATATCGACACTTCGCTTTCCGACCTGCCGTGCACAACCTGGCAGAGCTTTATCACGCCCTGGCAACCACAAACCATCGACTTCAGGCGCCTGCCCTATACGGCCCCGCTGGCCATCCTGTTTTCATCAGGTACAACCGGCAAACCCAAATGCATCGTACATTCAGCCATGGGATTACTGTTGCAGCATAAAAAGGAACTCATCCTGCACTGCGACCTGAAACCCGGTGAACATTTTTTCTACTTCACCACCTGTGGCTGGATGATGTGGAACTGGCAGGTATCGGGCCTGGCTGTGGGCGCTACTCTGGTGACCTTTGACGGCAATCCGTTTTACCCCGAACAGCAGCACCTGTTGCGTTTGGTAAAGGACGAGCAGATTGATGTGTTCGGCACATCGGCAAAATATATAGCCGCCTGTGAAAACGCCGGTGTGACAACTGAAAAGGATCGACTGGAGTCACTGCGCCTGGTCCTGTCGACCGGCTCTCCACTGCTGCCTTCCGGATTTGATTATGTCTACCGTGCCTGGAAACAGGATGTGCACCTGGCTTCCATTTCCGGCGGCACGGATATCTGCGGCTGCTTTCTGGGCGGCAATCCGCTACTGCCTGTGATTCGTGGTGAATTGCAGTGTGCCTTTCTCGGTATGGCCGTCGAGGTGTTCGATGAGGACGGCAATCCAGTTACCGGAACTGCCGGTGAACTGGTTTGTACTCACCCGCACCTGTCCCTGCCGCTGGGTTTGCGTGGTGATAATGATGGCTCTGCCTACCATGATGCCTACTTCAGCCGCTATCCAGGTATCTGGGCCCATGGAGACTTTATTGAAAAGCGCGACTCAGGCGGCTACATCATCCATGGCCGCTCCGATACCACGCTGAATCCTGGCGGCGTACGTATTGGCACAGCTGAAATTTACCGGCTGGTGGAAAGCATCAAGGAGGTGGAGGAATGTATTGCCGTTGGCCAGGACTGGCAAGGCGACCAGCGCATTATCCTGTTTGTGGTGCTGGCTCCCGGCACACAACTTGATGCGGCACTGGAAAGCCACATTAAACAGCAGATCCGCCAGGGGGCAACACCACGGCATGTACCGCATAAGGTGATTGCTGTCCAGGCTATTCCACGCACACGTTCCGGCAAAGTGTCAGAAGTGGCCGTCCGGGAAACCATTCATAGTCGTGTGCTAAAAAACCGGGAAGCCCTGGCCAACCCGGAGTGCCTGACTCTTTATGAGAACCTGCAGTCACTGCAGGATTAGCAGGTTTTGAAAAGTGTGCACCCTTTGCTGGTAGTGTTTCATGCAATGAAAATTTGTCGGCACTTACAGGGCACTGAACATAAAAATGAAATTAGCTGGGATGGTAGGATTGATAAGCATTTTGGCTAAACCAAAATACTTACCCCTGCGGGGCGCCCTTGAAAAGCGGGCGTCTGCGCTGCTGGCGCAGCTTTCGAACCGCGGCATGACGAAGTCATGGGCCCGTTGTCTTAACGCTTGGCTGCAATAGGTTTCTCAAAAGAATTGGCTGGGGTGGTAGGATTCGAACCTACGCATGACGGAGTCAGAGTCCGTTGCCTTACCGCTTGGCTACACCCCAGTAGCAGGTATCTTTCTGTTCGAATCCGTTGCGGATCCGTCTTTCCTAACGCATGACTGGAGCCGTTGCCTTAGCGCTTGGCTACACCCCGGTAGATCAGAGAGGTTTCGAAGCAGGCATATCAGTTTTGCCCGTATTTTCGAAGGCCGCAATCCTACTAAGATTGATGGCATTTTTCCAGTTTTTCCGCCCTTTATCTTTTCCCGTCATGTGATTTAATGGGAGAAGATTCATTCTGAGTCTCGGGATACCCCGTAAACCCCGTTTTTTTAACAGTTTTTCAGGTGAATTGTGGGCCAGGAAATAGATTCCAGTATTTTTTACGCAGGCTGAACTGGAGCAGTTCAAACAACTTCTGAAGGAAGAAACAGGCCTTCTGGAAAGTATCTTTGAGCAATCCCTGTTTGCTCGGGAAGGTTATCGTGCCGGTTTTGAACTGGAAGCCTGGCTACTGGATGCCACCGGCCATGCCGCACCGGATAATGAAGGTTTCCTCGCCAGCCTGGCAGACAGAAATGTCGTCCCCGAACTCGCCACCTTCAATTTTGAAGTCAATGGTGACCCAGCCATCCTCAAGGGCGATGCACTGGAACAGATGTACAAGGGGCTCATGAAAAGCTGGCAGCATTGTGGGGAAGTGGCAGCGGCAAGGGACGAGAAAATCCTCATGATCGGCACTCTTCCTCACTTGCGTGAAAGCGATCTCAACATGGACAACATGTCCGATATGTCCCGCTACAAAGCCCTCAATCGCCAGGTCTTTAAAATGCGGGATTTCAAACCCCTGCACCTGCACATTACCGGCCGGGATGTCATGGACACACACAAGAATGACGTCATGCTGGAGGCTGCTACCACTTCTTTCCAGATCCATTTCCAGATACCGCTGGAGCAAGCCGTCAATGTCTTTAATGCCTCGTTGGCCTGCTCAGCGCCGATGGTTGCTGTCTCTGCCAATTCCCCCTATCTGTTTGGAAAAGACCTGTGGGATGAAACCCGCATTCCCCTGTTTGAACAGAGTGTGGAAGTGGGTGATCCGAAACATCGACGGGTCGGATTTGGCAACGCTTACCTGAAGAGATCCCTGTTTGAATGTTTTGCAGAAAACCTTGCTGATTACCCGGTGCTACTGCCGCTGGTTAATGATGAATCCCTGGAAAAACTGACCCGCCTGAAATTTCACAATGGCACAATCTGGCGCTGGAACAGGCCATTAATCGATTTCGACAAAGACAACCATCCCCATTTGCGCATAGAACACAGGGTAGTTCCTTCAGGACCTACCATCCATGACAGTTTTGCCAATGCCGCTTGTTATTAGGGGCTCACCCATGGACTTGCCCTGCAGTATGGCAATATAGCCACCCAACTGCCCTTTGAAGATGCCAGGACAGCATTTTACGACTGTGCGCGTTATGGGCTTGATGCGTCCATCCAATGGCTTGAAGGAAAAACCTGGCTGGTCCGGGAGCTGATTCTGGAAGAATTACTCCCCCTGGCCCGCGAGGGACTGGCGGACCTTGAAGTAGCCCCGCCAAGCATTAATCACTGGCTGGATACCATACAGGCCAGGGCGCAGAATGCACAGAATGGTGCTGCCTGGCAGCGTGGCTGGGTTGCCAGGCATGGCCATGACATGAATGCCCTGGTGAACCGTTACTATGAATTACAGCAAAGCGAATCACCGGTACACGAATGGCCCTTGTCCTGACCCGTATCGACTGCTAAAAAAATACACCGGAATAACTATTCTCCAGAGAATTAACACCATTCCCGAGGGTCTGCTGGACTGCTCTCCCGAAGAGCTGATTACAATAGTCCCCGATACCACATTGATTGAACTGGAAGGACGTAATAAAACACCACTGTTCCTGTCCGTGCTGCTTCATGGTAACGAACCGACCGGTCTGGTGGTGGCCCAGAACATTCTCAGACAATACCAGCAAAGCGGCCTTCCCCGATCGATCCTGCTATTTATCGGCAATGTCAAAGCCGCCAGCCAGGGACGTCGTCGTCTTGACGACCAGCCCGATTACAACCGGATTTGGCTGGAAAGCCGGGTGAAACATGAATCAGGCATTCACCTTGAGATCGCCGCTCTGCTGCATGAACTGGCCAGGCGCCCTCTCTTTGCTTCCATCGATATTCATAACAATACCGGTATAAACCCTCACTATGCCTGTATTAACCGCCTGGATGCCCAGTTCCTGAACCTGGCCCGTCAATTTTCACGAACTGTCATCTATTTCGTTCAGCCCGGAGGGGTGCAAAGCAAAGCCTTTGCGCATTTGTGTCCATCAGTCACCCTCGAATGTGGCAAGGTGGGAGATGAATTCTGTATTCAACGCGCTACCACCCTTGTGGACGAAATACTCAACCTGGATACCATCCCTGATACCGAAGTGAATGATGACGACATTGACCTGTTCCACACCCTGGCTGTCGTCAAGGTACCCGATGAAGTGACATTGAGTTTTGATGACAGCGACACCGACATCCGCTTCATCCCCGGCATGGAAACCCTGAATTTCGAGGAAATCCCGGCAGGAACCACACTCGCCAGGATTCGTGAAAACGTCGAGCATCCCTTGCTGGTAATGAATGAGACGGGAGAGAAAATTACCGGGGACGTGTTTGATGTCAGCAACGGTGAACTGGTAAACATCAAGCCACTGATGCCCTCCATGCTCACCCTGGATGAAAAGGTCATCCGGCAGGACTGCCTGTGCTATGTCATGGAACGCTACCAGATCGCTATGGGAGAGAAATTTACGGATGACGACAGGCCCGTGTGGGTGGAGAATGACGAATGAACAAAAGGATAAAAGGCAGCATCCTTCGCCTGGGATTAACCCTCAGGGGTGTCATTTGGGCTTATGCTTGAATTTGATGGTCAGATAAACACAATCCCTTCGGCTATCTCGAATACTTCCTCTTGTATCCTGCCTCTTGTCTCCTGCATCTTTTTAATCCCTGGATGATGGTCCTGCGGACCTCTTTCGGCCCAAGTGAATCGCGACCTTTATCCTTTATCCTTTATCCTTTATCCTCACCTTAAATGCATTTTCCTAATTCTCAATGACACTTCTCGTCGTTTATATCGCTATCGCCCTGGTATTTTCATTCCTTTGCTCCATTGCCGAGGCAGTTATTCTCAGTGTAACTACACCCTATATCGCGCTTCTTGAAAAGGATGGTCATAAATCAGGTGAAGTCCTCAAATCATTAAAAGAGGATATTAACCGTCCGCTTGCAGCGATTCTGACCCTGAATACGATTGCCCATACCATTGGTGCGGCAGGTGCAGGGGCCCAGGCCACTGCTGTTTTTGGGAATGCCTGGCTGGGTGTGTTCTCAGCGGTATTGACGTTAATGATCCTGGTATTTTCAGAAATCATTCCGAAAACCCTGGGAGCCCATTACTGGACATCCCTGGCTCCAATTACGGCTTATGGACTCAAGTACCTGACTCTTGCACTGTATCCCTTCGTGCAGCTAGCAGTAAAACTCACGGGCAATATCACGCATGATGAGAATACCCTGACAGGATTTAGCCGGGATGAATTTATGGTGATGGCTGAGCTCAGCGAAAGAGAGGGACAGTTGGCCACGCAGGAATCCAGGATTCTGCAAAACCTGTTACTACTCCGGACAACCATCGTCAAGGCTGCCATGACTCCGCGAACCGTTGTGTTTTCCTTACCCCAGTCCCTGAAAGTGGAGGAGTTCTTTCACAAGCATGACCAGTGCCGCTTCAGCCGGATTCCTATTTATTCAGATACACCGGAACACATCACTGGATTTGTCCTCAAGGATGACATTCTCCTCGCCCAGGCCCGGGGTAACAGTGACAACAGGCTGGAACAGTACCAGCGAGAGCTTACTGTCGTGCTGGATTTTCTTTCCCTGTCCCAGGTGTTTGAGGCCTTGCTGACTGATCGGGCCCATATTGCCCTGGTAGTGAATGAGTATGGAGATATGGAGGGGATCATTACCCTGGAAGATCTTATTGAAACCATGCTGGGTCTTGAAATCGTGGATGAAAAAGACCGGGACGTGGATATGCAGAAGGTGGCGCGAAGTCTCTGGAGAAAGCGGGCAAAAGCCATGGGGCTTGATGATTCGGAGCCGGAAGAGATTTCATCCTGAGAAAAGGCAGCAAGGAAATCAGGATAGAAGATAAAGATGGGAAAAAGAGGTCCGGAGGACTGTTATCCGGCGTTCTTGCGGATGCAGGAGACAAGAGGCAGGAGGAAATAATAGAGATAATACCCTTGACGGAAAAATTCAGGCGAACCATCCTGCCTTTTATACTTTTGATCCTTTCATCCCTTTATGCCCTGCTCCCGACTTCGCGAGAACCCCGTCCAGATGATTCGCAAACGCCTGCCGATCCTGCTGATTCAGTGGCGGCGGTCCAACGCTGTGAATTCCGCTGCTGCGCATGGTGTCCATAAAATCCCGCATGTTCAGGCGTCCCCGAATATTATTGGCCGTAAACAACTCACCACGCGGGCTCAGGGCCAACGCTCCTTTCTCAATCACCTCTGCAGCCAGGGGAATATCGGCAGTAATAACCAGATCACCTTCATCAACCAATCTGACAATCTCATTGTCAGCCACATCAAAGCCCTGTGCCACCTGCATTGCCCGGATATTTTTATCTGCAGGCGTACTCAGGGGCTGGTTCGCCACCAGGGTAAGCTCGATACCGGTTCGCCTTGCGGCCCGAAAAAGAATTTCCTTGATAACGCCCGGACAGGCGTCTGCATCAACCCAGATTTTCATGCTTCTGCTGCCCAAAAATGGACAGCCAGCCAGACAGTCTCCCGGGTATCGTCCGTCCATGTCACCCGGTGTTTCCTGTGTGCCGGAATAAAGGTGGAGTCCCCTTCACGCATATGTAATTCTTCCTCTTCTTCGAAGGCCAGAATAGCCTCCCCTTTCACGACCATAACCCACTCGTTATCGGCCTGGTCATACCAGCCGGAAGCCGGACTGCTTTGGCCCTGCGAAATAATTCGTCTGATACTAATATTCGGACTATCGTGAAGCAGGCTCACAAGTTCCTCGGGAATGACGTTAGGAATACCTTCAAACAGGTTGCCGGACTGTTCATTGCTTTTCATCGTGCTTTCCCCAGAAGCCTGCCAGCAGTGAGCCTGACAGGTTATGCCATAAACTGAACACAGCCCCGGGCAGGGTTGCGGCAGTTGTATAGAACTGGGTAGCCAGTGCCACCCCCAGACCGGAGTTCTGCATACCCACTTCAATGGCCAGGGTTCGGCAGGTACTTTCTTCGTAACCAATCAATTTGCCCAGTCCATAGGCCCCACCAATACCCAGGGCGTTATGGGCCATCACGGCAAAAAACACCGCCACGCTCATAACTGCCAGGTTATCCCGGTTCAGGGCCACCACAATGCCGATGATGACAATAATGGCCAGCACCGAGATCAGCGGGAGAATCCATTCCATCTTTTTCAATGACCCGCCAATCCAGGTATTAAGCAGAAGGCCAGCGACCACCGGTACGATAACGATTTGCAGTATGCTCAGCATCATATCCGTAATGGGCACATCAATGGCCTGGCCGAGATACACCCAGGTTAACAGAGGTGTCGCGACTACCGACAAAAGCGTGGACACCATGGTCAGGGAAATCGATAAGGCCAGGTTACCCCTGGCCAGGTAACAGATCACATTGGAGGCCGTGCCGCCGGGACAGCATCCCACGAGAACAAGGCCTGTCATCAATGACGAATCCATGGAAAGACCGAGAGCAATCAGGAAAGCCGCCAGCGGCATCAACAGGAACTGCATGAGCGTGCCTACGATGATTTTTCCCGGGGTTTTCAGCACATCGCGAAAGCTGTCCATGGTCAGTGTCAATCCCATGCTGAACATGATCAGGGTAAGCAGTGGGACGATGGCATCACCCATTGGGGTGAACATACCCGGTGCAATATAGGCCGCCGCGGCAGCAACAATGGCCAGCAGAGGAAAAAATCGGGTTATCAGAATCATCTCAACTATGTCGACTGGCCAGAAATGGGAAATCGTCTCCTGGTCCTTCAATGGGCAATCAATCTTTCAAGGACTGGCTGGATGTTAAGAGGGGAATCAGATAATAACAAGGCGTACACGGTATACTGCCAAAAACTACCGGACAGGAATATTTGAGTGCTTACGCTGCTGTTCAGCATTTCCATGGCCGGCATAGCTGAGAGGGAAAATCGCCGCCCCTGGCTTTGGGGCGGGCTGACCTTTCTGCTTTCCGCCCTGATCCAGACTCTGTTGATACCAGGATACTGGGGAGCCGTCTTTGGCTTTTTCCTGATGTTCGGGGGCATGATCTATGCCAAGATCAAATACCCTGTGAACAAGGGACCCACACTGGGCTGATACTATCATTCATCAAGAATACTGATCACCGGTAGCATGACTTCCATGCTTGCCCCATTCGAAAACGCCAACGTCATTGCCACCCGCTCTGGCAGGGGACCTTTCAGGCCCATCAGCATCAGGTGCAAGCCACCTGTCTTCAATACCACCTCTCCCCCGGCCGGTATCGCCAGGGACATCCTGTGCTCCATACTCATCATCCCATCCGTGTTAACTGTTGCATGGATGGAGACATGATCGGCAACATCCGTGCTGCCACCAACAAGAGAAATGGTTTTATCGCTCGTGTTTTGCAAGGTCATATAGGCCGCCGTATTGGCCACGCCCGGCGGCAAACCGCGCACATAGCCGTCTGTTACGCGCACAGCAGCGGAGTCTGCAGTACAGGCAACACAACTGGCAATGAGAGCCAGAATAGCGAAAACATGTCGACTCATGATTGGGGTACCACCACCTGAATACTGGGTTCACTGGCCACGGCTATATTGCCGCGCAGGCGATGACCGCCAACAGCTTCCCGCATGATCTTGTAGATCCAGCGACCTTCCTCGTCTGTGCGGGCATTGATGAGAAAGGTTGCCTCCCTGTTTCGGATGTACTGACCAATTTCGCCCAGTTCGACCATAATATCCAGGCCTCGCCCGTCGAGCTGTTCTGCGTCCAGTTCGAAAATATCCATCTGGATTTTTCGGGCCTGCACAAGTCTTTGCCGGCCATCCGCAACAGCAGCCGTATTTTCACCAATTCGTGCAGCGCGATTCAGAAACATTTCGGCATTATCGTACTGGCGAATCTGTATGGCCGCATCGGCCAGTTCGACATATCGCAGAACAATATCCCGAATGCCCTGCAGGGCAACCTCATTGTCTGGCTCAAAGTCTAGGACAGCACGAAAACCGTCAAAGGCATTGTTACCGGCGGGTGACATCAAACGGTTATCCTCGAATGCAATCCTGGCTTCATAGAGCATATCCGCCAGGATACGCTGACGAACAAAAGGATCATTGCTGGCAGTCGGCTCACTCTCCTGGCCCGGTTGCTCTTTACTACTACCCGGGTAGACAGTTTCCCCGGCATCATCACTGGCACAGGACATCAGCAGCACAAGCAGTGCAGCAAAACCGATGATTGTTTTAAGTCTGGATAACATGGCAGTAATCAGAGGATACCGCTGAAAGGCATGAATTTCAGCAATTGCCCTTTCTGGACAGTTTCGCCCAGGGGAATTTCAACCAGCCCATCCGCCCAAGACAGGGAAGTCATGATACTGGAACCCTGGTTGCCAAAAGGCTCAAGTTCCTGGGTGGCATCACCCCGGTTAAGCAGTCGTGCCCTGATAAACTCAAGCCGGGTATTGGCCTTGCTTGTTTCGAAACCGGCTTTGACCATGACATGGGGAATACTGGTTGTATTACAGCCCTGAACCTTCAACAGGTAAGGGCGCACCAGCATGACAAAGGTGACAAACACGGCAACCGGGTTGCCCGGTAAACCAAAAAAAGGGCTGTCGTCTATCCTGCCATAGGAAAAGGGTTTGCCAGGCTTGATGGCCAGTTTCCACAGGGATAACTGTCCAAGGTTTTCCACAGCCTGCCGCACATGATCCTCATCCCCGACAGAAACACCGCCGGTGGTAAGAATGCAGTCCGCCTCATCAGCCGCTGAAGCCAGGGCGGATTCAGTAGCTTCCAGTGTATCGGCGACAATACCTTTTTTGATCACCCGCATACCCAGTCCGCTGAGCAATCCGTCCAGGGTAAAACTGTTGGAATCATAGATCTGCCCCAGTTCAAGGGGCTGGCCAGGTGCCACTACTTCATCACCGGTATTAATAATGGCCACGGTCAGGGGTTTTTTGACAGTGACCGTGTCGATACCCAGGGAAGCAAGCATGCCCAGATCCTGGGCCCTCAAACGATGCCCCGTGGACAAAATTTCACTGCCCATAGCAATATCATGACCCTTTAACCTTATATTGGCGCCACTGGAGGGAAGTTCATCAATAATCACCATGCCCTCTTCCTGACGCGTGTCTTCCTGTAGTACCACAGCATCAGCACCAGGAGGAATCGGGGCACCGGTAAAAATCCGGGCAGCGGTTCCTGTTTCCAGGGCAGTACCTGGATGCCCGGCTGCAATGGTCTGCGATACCTTCAATAAACAGCCCGGACCATCCAGGTCAGCCGTATTGACAGCATAACCATCCATGGCGCTGTTATCGAAAGCAGGCACATCCACAACGGCCTGTTGGCCCTGCGCCAGCACACTACCAAGGGCATCCGGAAGTGACACATCAACAGCTGCACTGTTGACGTGCACATCATCAAGAAGTGCGTCGAGCGCCTGTTCAAGAGGCGTTAACTGGGCATTGGGCATGAAGCGGAACCGGTTATTCAAACAATCGTATTCTACAACGGAGGAGGAGTTAAAGGCTAAGGGGATAAAAGGATAAAAGGATAAAAGGATAAAAGGATAAAAGGATAAAAGGATAAAAGGATAAAAGGCAGGATGGTTCGCCTGAGCTTTATTCTCAAGGTTTTTTATTCCGGCTTGTCCTAAAATTTGAAGGTTAGATAAATTCACCCCCCCCGACAATCCCGAATATTTCCTCTTGCATCCTGCATCCTGTTTTCTGCATCGGTTTCATCACCGAATGACGGTCCTTCGGACCTCTTCCGGCCTGTAGCGATTTCGACCTTTATCCTTTATCTTTATCCTTTATCCAACCCCCCTGTCGGCATACGGCCTTCGGCCTTTGCCGACCTACGATAACCTGAGCATTTCTTCCTGCACCCATTCAATACCTGAACCGCTCACCTTTTATCCTTTTATCCTTTTATCCTTTTACCCCCATATCCCCTATAATTCCCGCCTCCTTAATCAATCCCCATTCCCTGTGACTGATTATCTGATCATCATCGTCCCGACCATTGTCTTCGCCGGCGCCTACCTGTCCACTGTGGCTGGCATGGGTGGCGGGCTGCTCATCCTGGCTACCTGTTCACAGATCATGCCCATCGGTATTGTGGTTCCTCTCAATGGTGTCTTTGTTTTTGCCGGGCAAGTGACCCGCACGGTTCAGTTCTGGCGACACATTGCCTGGGAAATTACCCTGCCATTCATCCCCGGCTCCATCCTGGGTGCCTTTATTGGCACAGTGATTTATTTCAACCTGTCGGAACGAGCCATCGCATTATTACTGGGTAGCGTCATGCTCTGGTTCAGCTGGGTGCCAAGAACGGAAACCTCAAAAAAATTAGCGGATAAAATTCCCCACCCCTATTTTCTGGTAGGCATCATTCACACTTTCCTCTCCACGGTTTCCGGGGCAGGCGGCTTGCTGCAATCACTGATGGTGAACAGTTCACTGAAGAAAGAGACAATCGTAGCTACCATAGCCGGTACCTTGCTGGCCATGTCGATATTTAAAACCGTGGGGTATTTCCTGGCAGGATTTGATTACATCACCTGGTTGCCGATTATCCTGTTGTCGTGGATTACCGGTGTTGCCGGTACAGCGGCAGGCAAGTACTCCCTGAACAGGATGCCGGATATCTTTTTCCGCCGCCTGATCAAGGCCATGGTAACTATTTTTGCGTTGAGGCTTTTTCTGAAGGCCGCTTCCGGCTAGTTTTTTTCCTGGCTGGAACCTTTTTCCTGCCCGGCTTTTTTTGGGTAGTCCTGGATGCTTCCTGAGTCGGGGGGTCAGTTTCCTCGACCACTCCATAGATATTGTTCAGCACTGAACGAATGCCTTCACCCCGTGAGCGTTGTTTGATTCCAAACGTTGCCATGATCTTGTCGCAATTCAGGGAAGTATTCCGAATATAAGGAGGCTTCACATCCAGCAGGTCTATTTCCATTGATGTCATTTTTTCAGCCAGATCCGGGTCCAGGGCAGCAGCAGCTTCAAGCATTTGCATGACAAACTGGTCCTGGTTTACCGGCTGCAGCGCGCAGTAATGGTACGTACCCCAAACCTCGGCATTGCAATCCAGCTGTCTACTCATGGCAATGATGACCCTGGCAGCATCAGCTGCAAATGTAGGACTGAAACGGTTGTCCACAATACTGATGGTGCCGCTGTTCTGCTTGCAGGCATCGATGTACATATGGAAATAGCGCTTCAGAAATTCACCAAACAACCAGTCGGTACGCAGAATAATATGTCTGGGGTTCTCCTCTCGGAGCGTACGTTCCCCTAGCCATTTACTTTTACCATACCGGCATACGGGGTTGCTCTCGTCTTCCTCGGTGTAGGGTTCTTTTTTCTGCCCATCAAATACATAGCTTGATGAGTGGTGAATCATCGGGATGGCTAGCTGCTGGCACACGCGCGCCAGGGTGGTAACCCCTCCGGTATTGACCAGGTCACACAACCTGGCAGCGTCATTATCTGACTCGGCTTTTTGCAGGTTGCTGTAGGTAGACACATTGATTAGCTGGGTGGGATTAATACGGCTGATCGCCCCGACAACTTCCTTGGGCTTGAGAATATCCACCTCATCTGTGTCGAGGGTATCAAACTCAATGTCAGTGACACCCAGAAGTCGCGTCAACTCCCTGCCCAACTGACTGTTGGCACCGAATACAAGTAATTTCACTGTTGATGGGATTCCAGCAATATTTTTGCCATAGCTTACTGAAGAAATGTGCCGGTAGCGAACACTACAGGGCTTGACCCGGGATGGGGTTACATCCCGGGCGCAATAGCAAGCCTGCGAAAAGGAAAAATCCTAGAAAGGAATGTCGTCGTCGAAGCTGTCCATGCCTGCTGGTGCTGACTGGGGCGCACTCTGGGGGCTGCTTTGGGGTTGGGCTGGCTGCTGGGCCGGCTGGTAACCGCCACCACCATTACCACCGCCGCTGCGGCTGTCCAGCATCTGCATTTCGTTGGCGATCACATCCGTCGCATAGCGCTTGACGCCATCCTGTTCCCAGGAACGGGTCTGCAGGCGGCCTTCCACATAGAGTTTGGACCCCTTGCGGACATACTCGGCGACGATTTCAGCCAGACGCTGGTAGAAAGTGACGCGATGCCATTCTGTGCGTTCCTGCTGCTCACCGGTATTCTTGTCCTTCCAGGTTTCACTCGTGGCAAGGGTGATATTGGTAACGGCATTGCCGTTGGGCATGTAACGGGTTTCCGGATCAGCCCCGACATTACCGACAAGTATGACTTTATTGACACCTCTGCTCGCCACGATTTCCTCCTGCGAATCTTGTTGAATTTATTATGGTGACAAGTCTAGCACGCCTTCAGGAAAATTCGATCAGAAATCACTTTTCATGCGTATAATTGTCAGTTTGATTTTCCAATCGGCCAAGCAAGCAGTATGGACAACATTATCGTCAGGGGTGCACGCACCCATAACCTGAAAAACATCGACATCACCATTCCCAGGGACAAGCTGGTCGTGATCACCGGCATCTCCGGGTCGGGAAAATCATCCCTGGCCTTCGATACCCTGTATGCCGAGGGCCAGCGTCGCTACGTGGAATCCCTGTCCACCTATGCACGCCAGTTCCTGTCCATGATGGACAAGCCGGACATGGACCAGATTTCAGGTCTTTCCCCGGCCATCTCCATCGAGCAGAAGTCTACCTCCCATAATCCGCGCTCCACGGTAGGTACCATCACCGAGATTTATGACTACCTGCGTCTGCTCTTTGCCCGGGTGGGCGATCCCTACTGCCCGGACCATCACAAGAAACTGGAAGCCCAGACAGTCAGTCAGATGGTGGATCAGGTACTGGGCCTGCCAGAAGGTTCCCGAATCATGCTGCTGGCGCCGGTGGTGCGCAATCGCAAGGGTGAGCATGTTCACGTCTTCAATGAACTGAAATCCGCCGGTTTCATTCGCGCCAGGGTAGACGGCATTGTCACCGAGCTTGACTACCCACCGACCCTGGAAAAGAACAAGAAACACACTATTGAGGCAGTCGTTGACCGCTTCAAGGTTCGCCCGGATATTACCCAGCGCCTGGCGGAATCCTTTGAAACGGCCCTGCAGATTGCCAGTGGTATTGCGATAGCCAGTTTCATGGACGATGAAACAGCAGATGACATGGTGTTCTCTTCCCTGTTTGCCTGCCCCGAATGCGGGCACAGCATCTCGGAACTTGAACCACGCCTGTTTTCCTTCAATAACCCGGCAGGCGCCTGTGAAAGCTGCGATGGACTGGGACTGAAACAGTTCTTTGATGAACGACGTGTCATTGTCGATGACAGCCTGTCACTGGCAGAAGGGGCAATTCGCGGGTGGGATCGGCGCAATGTCTATTATTTCCAGCTGCTCAAATCCCTGTCTGAACATTATGGATTCAAGGTAGATACGCCCTGGGCCAAGCTGCCCAAGAAACACCAGAAAGTCATCCTGCACGGCAGCGGTACGGACAAAATCAGTTTCAACTTTGTCAATGAACGGGGTGACAACTTCAACCGCACAAATCCGTTTGAAGGTATTCTGCCAAACATGGAACGCCGTTACCGGGAAACCGAATCCCAGATGGTGCGCGAGGATCTGGCCAAATACCTGTCCTCCCAGAACTGCCCTGACTGCGGCGGTGCCCGCCTGCGCCGGGACGCCCGCCATGTGTTCGTGGACAAGCACACACTGCCGGAAATAACGACCATGACGATCGCCGGAGCCTCGGCGTATTTCAATGACCTCACCTTTCGCGGCAAGAAAAAGGATATCGCGGAGAAGATTCTCAAGGAGATCCAGGACCGCCTGCAGTTTCTCATGGATGTGGGCCTGAACTACCTGACACTGAATCGCAGTGCCGAAACTCTCTCCGGAGGTGAGGCCCAGCGTATCCGTCTGGCCAGCCAGATCGGCGCCGGCCTTGTCGGCGTGATGTACATCCTGGATGAACCTTCCATTGGGCTGCACCAGCGTGACAATGATCGCCTGCTCAAAACACTCAAACACCTGCGGGACATTGGTAATACCGTTATCGTGGTAGAGCATGACGAAGAAGCCATTGCCAGTGCCGACCATATCATCGACATCGGCCCCGGTGCCGGCGTTCATGGCGGCGAGGTAGTCGCCCAGGGTACGCTTGCGCAGATTACGAAAAACAAAAATTCCCTGACCGGAAAATATCTCAGCGGTAGGGAAAAGATCGACATCCCTGAAACACGGGAAACCAATGATCCGGAGCAGCAACTGGTGCTCAAGGGAGCGAGTGGCAATAACCTCAAGGATGTGACCCTGGAAATTCCCATTGGCCTGATGACCTGTATCACCGGGGTATCAGGGTCGGGCAAATCCACCCTGGTCAACAATACCCTGTACCCGATAACGGCCACCATCCTCAACAAGGCCAGTACCCTGAATCCTGCTCCCTATGAAAAACTGGAAGGCATTGAGCATCTGGACAAGGTGGTGGATATCGACCAGAGCCCGATCGGCCGGACACCCCGCTCCAACCCGGCTACCTACACCGGTATTTTTACACCGGTCAGGGAGCTGTTTTCCGGGACCCAGGAAGCCCGCTCAAGGGGCTATAAACCCGGGCGCTTCTCCTTCAACGTAAAAGGCGGACGCTGTGAAGCCTGCCAGGGTGACGGACTGGTGAAGGTAGAGATGCACTTCCTGCCGGATGTCTACGTCATGTGCGATATCTGCAAAGGCAAGCGCTACAACCGGGAAACCCTGGAAGTGAAATACAAGGGCAAGAACATTCATGAAGTACTCGACATGACCATCGAGGATGCCCGGGAATTCTTTGACCCGGTGCCTCAGATTGCCCGCAAGTTACAGACATTAATGGACGTGGGCCTCTCCTACATACGACTCGGCCAGAGCGCTACTACACTCTCCGGCGGTGAAGCCCAGCGCGTAAAACTTGCCCGGGAGTTATCGAAACGCGATACCGGCAAGACGCTCTATATCCTGGATGAACCCACCACCGGCCTGCATTTCCATGACATCAAGCAATTGCTGAAAGTACTGCATACCCTGCGCGATCATGGAAACACCATCGTCGTCATCGAACACAACCTGGATGTGATCAAGACGGCAGACTGGATTGTTGATCTTGGGCCGGAAGGAGGCGATGAGGGTGGACAGATCATCGCCCAAGGCACGCCTGAACAGGTGGCCAAAAAGAAAAGCAGCCACACTGGTACCTTTCTGAAGAAGGTCCTGGCTTGAAGACATTAATCAGGGACAGTGACTTTCCACAACAATAAGTCACTGTCCCCATTGAGAAGTCTTCTTTGCTATGCTTTCCTTTGTCATGTTTTCACACCCTAATCGGACATCCCAAGATAAGAGGCCACTCCATGAACGTCGTAATTTCTCGCCTCCTGCCAGTTTTTATTACTCTCATTCTGGCAACCTGCCCTTCACTTTTTGCGCAAACGCCTGAAAGCCAGCGGCTTGTTGAAAAACTCCAGAATCTTGAACTGGACCAGCTTGGCAATCCCCAGATCAAAACCGATGCCATTCCACCGGTGCTCAGCACCGCTGACAACCCCCATCGCATGCTCATCATTCCTGTGCAGTATGCCAACCGGGAATTTGATCGTTTCCGTGGGGAGAGAAATGCCGATGAAAAAAATCGCCGCTACCTTGAGAAACTGCTCTTTAGCAACAATTTCAGTAACCCGCAGGAAGACTCGCTGACTCATTATTATCGCCACCAGTCCCGGGGCAAATTCCTGGTGACCGGGGAAGTCTTTCCCGTCGTAACGGTCGATCAACCCTCGGAATACTATGGTAAACCGATACAGAATGTGGACGGGTCATGGCGCAATGATGTGCGTCCTGAGATTCTGGTGGCCGATGCCCTGGAAGCAGCCCTTGCCCAAAACCCGGATTTCCAGTGGGAGGATTTTGATGTATGGGACCCCCAGGATTATGACGGTGACGGAATCCATGCAGAAGCCGATGGCTACATTGATCATTTCGTGCTGGTATTCGCGGGTAAGGCCCAGTCTTCCTGCCAGGGCCTGTATAACCTTAACCAGAAATTCACCTTCGATGCCTCCGCCGATGTTTATGATGACCTTACCGCAGTCGAACAGGAATGTGCCCAGCGCATCTGGCCACACCGCTTCTCCCTGACAGCCAATAACGGCAAGGGGCCGGAGGTTGAAGGTTTCATGAACCGCCGCGGCGGCATCCCCCTGAAAGAAGGGCTCTGGGTCTATGACTACAACATGCAGAGTGAATACACCAACGTCAGTACCTTCATTCACGAGTTCGGCCACTCCATTGGGCTGCCCGATATCTATGCTCGACAGACCAATAATTCCACAGCTTCCTGGGAGGTAATGAGCTCGACCATCAGTCCCGTACCCCAGGAGATGAGCACCTGGTCACGTCTGGTGCTTGGCTGGATGGAGCCCTGCATCATCAACCCCCGCAGCTCCGGCGGGTCACGCGTGCAATCGCTGTACCTGAAAACCATGAACGCCTGGAATCCCCGCCAGTCTGGTGAAAATGCCGAAGGACTGTGTGATTCGGCCATGGTCATTCTGCCGCCAAAAATCCGGGAACTGCGCATGGGGCCGCTCCAGGAAAATAATGGCAACCAGGCGGCCTATACGGGCCAGGGTAATGATCTTAACCACTTCCTGAGCCGGACCTTTGACCTTCGTGATATCACTGACACGCCTGTCCTGGAGTTTGATACCTGGTTCCGGATCGAGGCGGACTGGGACTACCTGTATATAGAAGCGTCGATTGATGGCGAGAATTACCAGCGCCTGATGCCCATGGACAAGGATGCCATTGATGATTCCGAGTCAGTTATGCCCTCGCGCAAAGGCCATGACGGCGTTGGTACCATCCCCGGGTTCACCGGTTACAGCGGTGACATGAATGGTGATGGCCGGGTGGAACTGGCTGCCGACTGTGATCCCTCCCGGGAGCGGGGAATGGCCGAGGACAATATCGGTGCAGCCGAGGATCCCTGCGAGAACGCCCAGTGGGTGCATGCGCGCTTTGATCTGGGTGACTATGTGGGCCAGGAAGTGGAAATCCGTTTCCATTACTATGCGGACATGGCTGCGGTGGAAGACGGCGCCCTGGTCGATAACGTAGTGGTTGAAGCCCTGGGCTTCAGGGATGACTTCGAGGGCGATGCCTTTGATGGCTGGAAAGTGGAAGGCTTCTCCTTGAGCAGTGGCAGCCACGATATTGCCGTGCCACATTTCTACCTGCTTGAGTACCGGGACCCCTACGAAACGTTCAGCGACTCGAAAAACTATGACAATGGTCTCGCAGAGCCGGGCTTCGCCTTTTTTCCGGATTCTGAAACCGGTGATATGGAGGCCATCAATTTCCGCTACCGTCCCGGCGTCCTCATGTGGTATTACAACGGTTCGTACCTCTGGAGCCAGAATGAGCCCGCCCAATTTGGCCCCGGCAACGGCTTCCTGCTGCTGGTGGATTCCACGCCCCAGGAATATGCCTATCCATCAATTCCGGATCAGTATTACAAGGATGATGAAGGATGGCGTTTCTACGAATTTGACGAGGATGCCCAATCTGTTTTGCGCCAGGGGTTTCTCGATGTCATGTGCTTCCAGCGCACTGAAGACTACTTCCCGGTAGACCTCTCCCTCGGGGACCTTGCTTATTGCGATAACAAGGGCACAGTCGGCGAGTCAGTATTCTTCGGGGACAGACAGCTGATGTACGGTTACAAACGCTCCAGTGAATACCTGCCCGGAGAAGCCAGGGAGCAGTTCAAATCCATGAGCACACTGTATGATTTTCGGGTGCGTAACGGAGAAATCACCTACCGCCTCTATGACCGGGCTCTGCGCAACGCCCATTCTGCCGATGCACCATTCGCCCTTGAGCAGTTTGATGGCGGAATTGAATTATATGGTATTGAGAATGAACAGCTGGTCAGGCAGGACAGCAGGCCTTTTGCAGCCATCAGCACATTTTCCGATGCTGATATTTCCCGCTACCTTAACCCGCATTTACCTTTCGGCAGCGCCTCCATTCCCAGTGAAGGACTCAATTTCCAATTGGCCATACCAGGTGAGAATGCACCTAAGGGTGCCAGGGTTAAGGTTTACTTTACCTGGGAACGCTGAGAGAACGGAAAGGGCTGAAGGAAAAGGCACTGTTACATAATTATTCAAAGTTTATTTTCCTTGGTAAATTCAGTCTGGAAATGAAAAAACAGGAAAATTAGAAGTTTATTCTTGATAATTCCTGAACTTTCTGATCCGCTAAGTACACATAGTGACTATTTTTAATGATCTATTTATTCTTGATTGCAAATATTTATCATGACTGTGGCTAGAGCTTTTTGCCTTTTTGCCTTTTTGCCTTTTTCGTCAATTGGCGCCCCTGCGTTACCTGAAATACAGGTCCCAATATTCGAGGAAGAAATTTTAATTGATGGTCGTGCTGATGAAGCAGTGTGGCTAAAATCAGCTAGTCTAGAACTTATGGATAATGACTCAGCTACCATACCAATTGAACCAACAACAGTTCTGCTATTTATATCGAACGATGCACTTTTCCTGTCATG
>Ga0181592_10000871_pt1 | contig 24006 bp, 23 predicted proteins | sample 071ome_20_FD_133755 | JGI IMG/M metagenome (GOLD analysis project Ga0181592, IMG submission 133755) | Coastal salt marsh microbial communities from the Groves Creek Marsh, Skidaway Island, Georgia - 071412BT metaG (megahit assembly) | ecosystem: Environmental > Aquatic > Marine > Intertidal...
CTGACGTCGGTCATCGAGGAGTTTCGAACTCGCCATCGACGTTTCGGCGGGCTGCACGTCGACGAGACGACGTGAGGACCTCCGCATGACGTCTCGCCTCTATCGCGACACGGGGATCGTCCTGCGCACGTATCGACTCGGCGAAGCCGACCGCATCGTCGTGTTCCTGACCGAGAACAACGGAAAGGTGCGAGCGGTCGCGAAGGGGATCCGCAAGACCCGTTCGAAGTTCGGCGGACGACTCGAGCCTTTGTCGCTCGTGAACGTCCAGTTCCATCGAGGTACGTCCCTCGACGTGGTGAGTCAGGTCGAGACGGTCGATGCATCGACGTCGATGTACGGGGACCTCGACGTGATGACCGAGGCCAGCGCCGTGCTCGAAGTGGTCGACCAGTTGATTCCCGACCGAGAACCCGTTCCGCAGATCTTTCGCATGCTCCTTGGTGTGAGGAGAACCCTTCTCGAAAAGCCATCTCCGCTGGTGGTCCCGGCGTTCATCTGGAAACTTCTGGCCGTCGAAGGAGTTCGTCCTGAACTCGATCGTTGCGTCGGTTGCGGTGACGTCGAGTCCGAAGCGGGCGGTTTCGTGGCCTTCGACTCGACCATGGGTGGGGTTCAGTGCCGTCGGTGTCGAACCGGTGTGGGCGTGAGCGATCGGGCCGTGTCGTTGATGCGCGACATGCTGAGCGGACGTCTCGGAGCGGTGTTGGATGCCGCCTACGATCCAGCGGGACAACGGCTCGACGATCCGACGGCTTCGGAAGTCGCCGACCTTGCGACTCGTGCCTTCGAGGCCCACGTGGAGCGCCGACTTCGTTCGCTTGGGATCTTCGAACGTCACGACGAACGCTCCAGTTGACACCGATTAACCCGACATGATCCCGTAGCCTGATCGACTATGCCTGCCAACGACCTGGATCAGATCGTCAATCTCGCCAAGAGGCGCGGCTTCGTCTACCCGTCGGCGGAGATCTACGGCGGCTTTCGTTCGAGTTACGACTACGGACCCCTCGGCTCCCTGATGCTGCGCAACGTGCGTGAAGCCTGGGTTCGGGACATGGTTCAAAAGCGGGACGACGTCGTGCTGATCGACGCGGCGATCCTCGGTCCGCCCCAGGTTTTCGAGGCGAGCGGACACCTCGCCAATTTCAGCGACCCCCTCGTCGACTGTCGCCAGTGCAAGCAGCGTTTCCGCGAGGATCATCTGGAGAACAAGGACGTGTGCCCAGGTTGCGGCGCTACCGGGACGCTCACCGAAGCACGGGCGTTCAACTTGATGTTCAAAACTTATGCCGGCCCGGTCGAAGGTTCCGGTGCGGAGGTCTATCTGCGCCCCGAGACGGCGCAAGGCATGTTCGTCAACTTCGCCAATGTCTTGCAGACGAGTCGCAAGAAGCCTCCTTTCGGAATCGCGCAGGTAGGCAAGTCGTTCCGTAACGAGATCACACCAGGCAACTTCATCTTCCGGACCCGCGAGTTCGAGCAGATGGAGCTGGAGTTCTTCGTGCCGCCGAAGGATGGTCCGAGCTGGTACGACTATTGGTGCCGTACTCGTCTTCAGTGGTACGTCGATTTGGGTATCCCGGTCGACATGCTTCGCCTTCGAGCTCACGATTCCGACGAACTCAGTCATTACTCGGCCGGCACGGCCGATGTCGAGTTCATGTATCCGTGGGGTTGGGGCGAACTCGAAGGCATCGCTCAGCGAACCGACTTCGATCTCGGACAGCATGCGACGCACTCCGGTCAGAAGCTCGACTACTTCGATCAGGCGACCAATGAGCGTTACGTGCCATACGTGATCGAACCGGCTGCCGGGGTGAATCGCGCCATGGCTGCGTTCCTGCTCGCCGCCTACAGCGAGGACGAAATCGACGGAGAGTCCCGCACAGTCCTACGTCTGCACCCGCGCCTCGCGCCCTACAAGGTCGCAGTGCTCCCTCTCAGCAAGAAAGAGACGTTGACGCCTCTTGCGCGAGAAGTTTTCTCGTCCTTGTCCGATCGATACATGGTCGATTACGACGACACTCAGTCGATCGGGCGTCGCTATCGCCGTCAGGACGAGATCGGAACCCCGTTCTGTGTCACGGTCGATTTCGACAGTCTCGACGACGGTGCCGTGACCATCCGCGACCGGGACACGACCGAGCAGGAGCGAGTCGCTATCGGCGACCTCGAGCAGCACCTGCGCAGTCGACTCGGCTTTTAGACGTCAGGGATTCGGTACGCGACCCCGGGCGGTCTACCGTGTTGGCGAATCGACGAAGTGTCGATCGATCAGTCGGTGAGCATCGACGGAAGGAGAAGTGATGGCACGTATCGCAGTGTGGGCCAAGATCCCAGCAGCCCCCGGAAAGCGCGACGAATTGGCCAAGGCGTTGGAGACAGCCCTTGAAACCGCCAAGAGTGAGAAGGGAACGATCTACTACATCCTTCACTCTGATGCTTCGGATGAGAACTCCCTCTTCATGTACGAGATGTACGAAGACCAAGGTGCACTCGACGTTCACATGGGGTCAGAGGCGTTCAAGGCTCTCGGACCGGCTATTCGGCCGTTCCTCGGTGGGGCGCCTGAATTGAGCTTTCTCGCGCCGCTCGGCGGCAAAGGCGCCTGATTCATGGTCCGTCGCACGTATCTCGACGGCATTCTGGCCGAGCATCGGGATCGGGCGGCGGCCGACAATCGTGACATTGCGACACTGTTGGAGTCGTGCCGCGAAATGGAGGCACCACGCGGCTTCCGTCAGCGTCTCGTCGATGATTCCATGAGCGGCCTTGCAGTGATCAGTGAGATCAAGCGGCGCTCTCCGTCGAAGGGCAACCTGAACGCATCGCTCAATCCGTCTCAGCTGGCTCGCAACTACGCCAGCGGTGGTGCGTCGTGTCTGTCCGTTCTCACCGACGAGGCGCACTTCGGTGGTTCGTCGAACGATTTGAAAGAAGCGCGATCTGCGGTCGACCTGCCGGTGCTTCGCAAGGACTTCACGGTCGATGCGAGGGATGTGGTCGATGCCCGGCTGATGGGCGCCGACTGCGTTCTTCTGATCGCTGCCGCACTCGTGCCAGAAGACCTGGCCGAATTCCATCGGGTCGGGGTGTCGATCGGACTCGATGTGCTCGTCGAGATCCACGACGAGGCAGAACTGGAGATGGCGTTGGCCGTCGGAGCATCTCTCATCGGTGTCAATCAACGAGACCTCGTGACGTTCGACGTCGATCACGACCGCGCGGTGCGCATGGCGGAAGTGATCCCCGATGACGTGGTGAAGGTCGCCGAGAGCGGGGTGCGAGGAGTCGACGACGCTCGGGCCCTTCGTGACGCCGGTTATGACGCCGTTCTGGTCGGCGAAAGTCTCGTGACGGCACAGGAACCGCTCGAGGCCGTTCGAGCTCTGCGCGCCGTGCGGTAGGACGCGGTCAAGGTCGGATTTCGAAGACGGCTACGGGCGGTTTCGGTACCGTGTCACCGTGTTCGTGAAGATCTGCGGAATCACGTCGGAGGAGGACGCTCTGTTGGCAGTCGCCATGGGGGCCGATGCCGTGGGTTTCGTGTTCGCCCCGTCGCCGCGACAGGTGTCGGCTCAGACCGTCTACGACATCACTCGTCGCCTTCCTCCCGAGATACTCACGGTCGGCGTGTTTCGTGACGAACTCCCAGATCGCGTTTTCGACATCGCGTCGAGGGCGGGAGTGAAGGCCGTCCAATTGCACGGACGTGAAACGGCTCGCCACGTCGCCCAACTGAGCGACAACGTTCGCTGGATCATCAAGGCGGTGGCGGCCGGGTCTCCAGAAGCTGCGCGCGCCGACGAATACGGAACCGACCTGATCCTCGTCGATGCTCCTGAACCTGGTTCGGGGAAGGTCTTCGATTGGAACCTGATTCACTCGATTCCCGGTGGACTCCGCCTGATCCTGGCCGGCGGCCTGAATCCTGACAACGTCACCGATGCCGTCGAGGCCGTGGCGCCGTGGGGAGTCGACGTGAGCACCGGAGTCGAAAGTGCCCCAGGGCGCAAGGATCCGGTCAAGGTGCGCCAGTTCATCGCCCGGGCTCGGGCGGCGGCACCTGCCGAGTACTCGACCACCGACGACTCTCCCTACGACTGGCTGGACGAGTAACCCAGTTCACGTCCCAGCTTCGCAATCGATCGAGGTATCCGAGACGAGAGATGCGAACATGGCGGTGAGGACGAAGGAGGACCATGTCACCCTCGACGCATTCGATCATGGGCGAACCGACCGAGGCCGGACGTTTCGGTGAATTCGGCGGTCGCTTCGTGCCCGAGACTTTGGTTCCGGCGTGCCAAGAGCTGGAGGCCGCTTTTCGCGAGGCCTGGGCCGATCCGATCTTTCGCGGTGACCTCGACGCGGTACTCCGTGAATACGCGGGGCGGCCGTCGATTCTCACCGAGTGTCGCCAACTGGGCGCCCAACTCGGTCTTCGTTTGGTTCTGAAACGTGAAGACCTGAACCACACCGGATCACACAAGATCAACAACGTTCTCGGACAAGCTCTTCTGGCGAAACGGATGGGCAAAAAGCGACTGGTGGCCGAGACTGGTGCTGGTCAGCACGGCGTGGCCTCGGCGACCGCGGCGGCTCTGCTCGGCCTCGAGTGCAAGGTGTACATGGGTGCAGTCGACGTCGAACGTCAGGCGCTGAACGTGTTTCGTATGAAGTTGCTCGGAGCCGAGGTGGAGGCTGTTCATAGCGGGAGCCGCACGCTGAAAGACGCAGTGAACGAGGCGATGAGAGATTGGGTGGCCACGGTCGAGTCGACGCACTATTGCCTGGGTTCCGTGATGGGACCGCATCCCTATCCCTGGATGGTTCGCGAGTTTCATCGAGTGATCGGAACCGAAGCGCGCGCACAGTGTCTCGACGCCTACGGCGCCGATCCCGACGTGGTGGTGGCGTGTGTCGGTGGCGGTTCGAATGCCATTGGAATCTTCTCCGGCTTCGTCGATACGTCGGCGCGGCTCGTGGGTGTGGAACCGGCTGGTGGTGCCGCGGTCGGGCGTGGTCATCCGGGTGTCGTTCACGGGATGCGCAGCTATCTGATGCAGGACGAGTACGGGCAAGTGCAAGAAGCGCACTCGATATCGGCCGGTCTCGACTATCCGGGAGTCGGTCCTGAGCACTCCTACTTGGCGTCGATCGGACGTGCCGAATATCCGACTGTCACCGATGCCGAAGTGGTCGATGCTTTCCAACTTCTCGCTCGGACGGAAGGAATCATCCCAGCTCTCGAGTGTGCGCATGCTCTGGCGTGGATTGCGCGTGAAGCCGCAACGATGCAGGGGCAGACAGTTCTCATGAATCTGTCGGGGCGTGGCGACAAGGACGTCGGACAGATGATGGAAGTTCTCGGATCGTGACGAATCCTGATCTCGAGGGTCACCTGCGTTCCCGTCGCGACACCGGACACAAGCTCCTCGTGCCGTACGTGACCGGTGGCGTGAACGGCTGGCTCGATGCCGTTCGTGCCGCAGTTGCGTCGGGCGCTGACGCGATCGAGATCGGGATTCCCTTTTCCGATCCGGTGATGGACGGCCCAGTCATTCAGCAGGCGAGCCAATTGGCACTCGATGGTGGAGCCACACCGGTGTCGATCCTCCACGAAGTACGAGAGGTCGACGTCGGCGTGCCTTTGGTGGTCATGTGCTACTACAACACCGTTCACCACGCTGGACACGCGAGATTCGCGTCGCAACTGCGCGATGCCGGTATTTCGGGGGCCATCGTGCCCGATCTCCCTCTGGAAGAGTCAGGGGAGTGGTGCGCCGCCGCCGACGATGCCTCCGTTGCCACGGTGATGTTGGCGGCTCCGACAGCTCCTGACGACCGTCTGCCCCGAGTGTGCGCTCGGGCGCGAGGTTTCGTCTATTCGGTAGGTCTCCTCGGCGTCACCGGCGAACGGGATTCCCTGGCCGCTACGGCGACGAGTCTCGCCGGCCGTCTGAAAGCGGTCACCGACCGACCCGTCGTCGTCGGAGTCGGAGTCTCAAATGCTTCGCAGGCCGTCGAGGCGTGCCGGGTCGCCGACGGCGTGGTGCAAGGAGCTTCGGTCGTGCGGCGACTGTTGGAAGGTGGTCCCGATGCGGTTGCCGAATACGTGAGCGAGGTCCGACGGGCATTGGATTCCGAATTCGTGACATCTGTTTCATGAGCCGAATGGATGGTGACGGAACTTCTGGGCGAGGGTGAGGGGCCCGTTCGGGCAACCCCCCATTGGAAGGAAGACCCCCCATGAAGAAACTGTCCCTCACAGTCGTAGCCGGATTGTTGGCCGTCGTGGCCGCATGTGGCGACGACGACTCGACGACGACAACGACCGTCGCTGCGACCACAGAAGCTCCTGACGAAGTCGGCGACATCGTCGCCGTCGCCAGCGGAGCCGGATCGTTCTCGACTCTCGTGGCTGCCGTGCAGGCCGCCGGCCTGGTCGACACCTTGCAGGGTGACGGTCCGTTCACCGTATTCGCCCCGACCGACGACGCTTTCGCCGAACTGCCGGCTGGTGTTCTCGACGCGTTGCTGCTTCCCGAGAACAAGGACGTTCTGGTCAAGATCCTGACCTACCACGTCGTGGCCGGCAAGGTGATGGCTGCCGACGTCATGGCTGGTGACGTAGCAACCGTCGAAGGACAGACGATTGCTCTTGGTACCGACGGTGGAGTCACTGTGAACGGCGCCAACGTGGTCACAGCCGACGTGGAAGCGTCCAACGGCGTGATTCACGTGATCGACGCAGTGATCCTTCCCCCGGACGTCGACCCCTCGGCGCTCTGACGTCAATATCGGCGGTCTGACTGCGCGACACTGGAGCTCGTGTCCGATTGCGAGTTGTGTCAGGCCTCGCGTTTCACCGAGTGGTTTCACGAGGACGAGGAATGCTGGATCGCCGAATGCGAATCATGTGTCGTGCCGATGGTCGTGTGGAAGACGCACGATCATCGGCCCGATGACCAGACGAGACAACGTCTGCACGATCGCCTGGTGGAGGTCGTGTCGCGATTCTTCGTCGACGAGGTCTACATCGACGACAACATGCGAGCCATCCCCGACCACTACCACGCTCACGCGCGCGGAAAAGGAAAGTGGGGTCGGCAGCCTCTCGAGCGTCGACCAGGAGTGTGAGAGCCGTGAGGGCTCAGCAAGGGCGGCGGATCGGACGTCCGTTCATGTTGCCTCTTTCGATCGGGTCCCGTAGGACGAGCTCACGACATCACGAAAGCCCACTCTGCGTGCTGTTCCAATGGGTCATTCGGGCCAGATTGCGCGGAATTACCACATAGAGTGGTCAAGGCGTCACGGGACGTCGTGTGTCGGATCGTTACCAGCGTCAGGCGAAGGTGGTCGCACTACGGTGATCGGCATGTCGAACGTCGTTCAGTTGGCGCCCGGTCGGGCCGCTCCGGCGTTCACCCTCCTCGACCAGGACGGCGACAAGGTGCGACTGGCGTCATTCAAAGGTCGACGAGTCTTCGTCTACTTCTACCCCAAGGCCGATACGCCGGGCTGCACTCAACAGTCGTGCCTGCTGCGTGACGTGGAACCGCAGATCGGTGACACCGCCATCATCGGCATCAGTCCAGATCCGTCGGCCAAACAGAGAAAATTCGCTGACAAATACCAACTTCAGTTTCCCCTCTTGGCCGATGTCGATCACGTCGTGGCTGAGAAATACGGAGTCTGGAAACAGAAATCGATGTACGGACGCACGTACATGGGAATCGAGCGGTCGGCATTCCTGATCGGAACGAGTGGCAAGATCGAGCAAGCGTGGTACAAGGTCTCACCGAAGGACACGCCAGTGAATCTGCTGAAGGCTCTCGGTCGATGACCCCGCTCCCGAATCCGATCGACGTCTTGCCGCATCGGCCGCCGTTCCTGTTCGTCGATCGTCTTCTGGCTCTCGAGCCCGGTCGATCGGCAATCGGAGAATGGAAGCTGACCGGCGATGAATGGTTCTTCTCCGGACATTTTCCGGGCCGGCCCACTCTTCCTGGTGTTCTCATGTGCGAAGCGATCGCTCAATTGGGGGCAATTGCCGTTCTGACGACCGACGACCACCGAACTCGTCTGCCGCTATTCGGTGGACTCGATGGTGCACGTTTCCGCCGACAGGTCGGACCTGAAGATGTCCTACGACTCGAAGTCGAACTCGGACGCATGTCGGCTCGGGCCGGCAAGGGTTCTGGTAGGGCCATGCTCGGAGACCAGGTGGCTTGCGAGTGCGACCTGATGTTCGTCTTGGTCGATCCCTGACGTCGACTCGAGGTCGAACGTCGCCGGTCAGGATGCCGGCGAAAGAATCAACGAACCGTTGTGCCCGCCGAATCCAAAGTTGTTGGAGATGGTTGGCCCCGGCGTCCATGGACGTGCCGAACCGGTCACGAGATCGATCGTCATGTCGTCGTCGAGCGCCTGAGTGTTGGCGGTCGGGGGGATCATCGAATGTCGGAAGGCGAGCACCACGGAAGCCGCTTCCAGGGCGCCGGCCGCGCCGAGGGCATGTCCGGTGACTCCCTTGATGCTGGTCACCGGGACCCTTCCGGCACCGAAGACCTCGCTCACAGCGGCCGCCTCGGCAGCGTCGTTCAACGGTGTCGAGGTCCCATGCGCATTCACGTGAGTGATGTCGGCAGCGGAGAGACCGGCATCGTCCAGGGCCAACTTCATGCATGCGATGGCGCCACGCCCACCTGGCGATGGGGCCGTGATGTGGTGTGCATCGGCGTTGCTTGCCGAGCCGAGAATCTCGGCGAGGATCGTTGCACCCCGGGAGACGGCGTGCTCCCATTCCTCCAGAACGAAGATCGCTGCGCCTTCGCCCATCACGAAGCCGTCGCGTTCGGCGTCGAAAGGACGACTGACGCCGCTCGAGGAGAGGGCGGTCATGTTGCCGAATCCAGCCAGCGAAACAGGAGTGGCAGCTGCCTCACTTCCCCCGCTGACCATGGCGTCGCAACGGCCCGAAGAGATCAGACGAGCTGCGTACCCGAGGGCGTGAGTGGAAGCGGCGCATGCCGTGCAAATCGTCTCGTTCGGGCCCTGGAGTCCGTGACGCATGGAGATGGCAGCACCGGTGGCGTTGGCCATCATCATCGGAACGAGAAATGGGGAGACGCGGCGGTCGCCTTTGGACAGCCTGACCTCGACTTGTTCTTCCAATGTGCTGAGCCCGCCGATACCGGTTCCGACGACGACGCCGAATCGAGATGGATCGACGCCGACGTCACCGGACTGTGCGAGTGCCTCTGCGGCGGCCGCCAGCCCGAATTGCTCCACACGGTCGGCTCTCCGAGCGTCCTTCGGAGAATCGAAATAGGGGCTGGGGTCCCAGTCGTCGAGACGAATCGATCGACCAGAACGCGCACCTGGCCCGAGAAGTCCGGTCCAGAAATCGTCGCGACCGATACCACACGTCGCAACGACACCGAGGCCCGTGACGGCGACGCGGCGACCGAGCATCAGAGTTTGCCGACGATGAGATCGTAGGCCTGACCGACGGTCTTCACTCCTTCGATCTCGTCTTCGGGTACCTCGATGCCGAACTCCTCTTCGAGTGCCATGACCAGCTCGACCAAGTCGAGACTGTCGGCCTCGAGATCGTCGCCGAAGCTGGCTTCAGGCACCACTTTGTCGGCATCGACGCTCAACACGTCGACGGCGCACTTGCGAAAGCGGGCGAAGAGTTCCTGATCCATTGTTCCTCCAATGTCGAGAGCCACGACGTGGACCCTGTCGTACGAAGCGTCTGACGTCGACCACTGTAAACGGTGCGACCGGTTCGGATCCGAATACCCGGTCAGTGACCCATACCGAGGCCACCATCGACCGGGAGGACGGCACCGGTGATGTAGGCGGCGTCGTCGGACGCCAAGAACGTGATCACGCCGGCGATCTCGTCGGGGGTTGCCACACGTCCGAGGGGAACCGAGGCGGTGAGGGCGGCCATGCGCTCCTCTCCCAAGACTGCGGTCATGTCGGTTTCCACGGGTCCGGGGGCGACCACATTGACCGTGATCGAACGGGACCCGAGTTCTCGGGCCAGGCTGCGGGCCAGTCCGACCAATCCGGCCTTGGATGCCGCGTAGTTGGCCTGACCGGCCGACCCCAGTAACCCGACCACACTCGAGATCAGCACGATGCGTCCTCGGCGGGCCCTCAGCATCGTCTGCGCGGCTCTCTTGCACACGCGGTAGGCGCCGGTGAGGTTGGCGTCGATCACCGATGCGAAGTCCGTTTCCGACATGCGTAGCAACAAAGTGTCCTTGGTGATGCCCGCATTGGCCACGAGGACTTCGACCGGACCCAACTCTCCTTCAACGGCTGTGAATGCGGCGTCGACATCTGACATCGACGTGATGTCGCACTTGACCGCGAAGAATTCGTCGGGCGGTGGCGTGGAGTTGTAGGTGATTGCGACCTTGTCGCCATTCGCCGCGAATCGTCGTGCTGTCGCCAGTCCGATACCTCGTGAACCGCCGGTGACGAGGACGACTCGGTTCATGTGCGCGGACCCCAACGAAGTAAGGCCGACGCGGCCGTCATCCCTCCACCGAAGCCGACCAGAAGAACGAGATCACCGGGGGCGATTCGACCTTTTGTCAGAGCGTCATCGAGCGCAAGAGGGATCGAGGCCGCCGAGGTGTTGCCCATTCGATCGAGAACCACGGCGGTGCGGTCCATGTCGACGCCGAGACGATCGCACGCCGCTTGGATGATTCGAATGTTGGCCTGATGGGGGACGAGCAATGCGATGTCGTCACCGGACACCCCGGCGTGATGCAGAACCTTGTTCGCCGAATCGACCATGATTCGGACGGCGCGACGGAAGACTTCTTTGCCTTCCATCTGGATGTATCCACCGACGTCGGCCCACAAAATCGGTCCGGCCGATCCGTCGGCGTCGAGATCCCACGCCACGAGTTCTCCCGGCCCGTCGCACGATTGGAGGACGACGGCTCCGGCACCATCCCCGAAGAGGACGGCGGTGTTGCGATCGTTCCAGTCGGTGATTTTCGACAATGAATCGGCCCCGATGACGAGAACGTTGGTGGCTCCCATCGCGATCAAACCGTGCGCGGCGACGAGCGAATAAACGAATCCGCTACACGCAGCGTTGATCTCGAAGACACCGCATCTCATTCCGAGGGCGTCTTGCACCGTGGCCGCGTTGCCCCATTGCTTGTCGGGGGTCGTCGTGGCGATGATCAAAGCATCGATGTCGGCGGGGGAGAGCCCAGACGACTGGATTGCGGCGCGACCGGCTTCGATGGACATGCCGATCGTGGTCCCGTCGACATGTCGCTCGCGGATTCCACTTCGTTCGACGATCCATTCGTCACTCGTGTCGACCATTCGTTCGAGATCGTGGTTGGTGAGCACCTTCGGAGGGAGGTATGAGCCCCAGCCGATGATGGTCGCCCCACGGGCCGAGCTGTCGGTAGCCGGCATCAGAGCGTCCTCAGCCAGGCGATGGGTTGCCGGGGAGTGACGCGCTCACCGTCGACGGCGATGAAAGCCTGCAGCACGCCGTCGAAAGCCGACCGCACCTCGACCGATCCGATATGGCCGAGCACGGTGCCGATCGAGACGTGCATCCCGGGTTCGACGTCGGGCCGCGGCACGAAGACGCCGGCTCCCGGGCTCACGACGAGGCGTTCGACGGCGAATAGGTGTTCGCCTTCGTGCTGAGTTGCGGTCACCGAGCGGCTGTCGTTCACCCACTCGAGCAATTTGTCGAGATCATCGGGTGTGGACACCGTGATGGTGCGTGCTCCGTCGAGAGTGCGCTTTGTCATTCCGGTCAGCACTCCACCCGGCCCGAGTTCGGCGAACGACACGACGCCCAGTTCGGAGAGCTCGAGCAGGCATTGCTTCCAGCGCACCGGACTCGACAGCTGCGCCGAGAGGAGACTCGACCATTCCGACCCCGATGCGTGAGCGAGGCCGTCGACGTTGCTCACCACGGGCATGTCGGTGTCGCGCGGCGATGCGGCTGCGATGGCCGAGCGAAGCCGGTCGCGCGCGGGAGCCATGAAAGGAGTGTGGAACGCGCCGGACACTTGGAGAGCCATACATTTCTTGGCCCCGAGTTCCTTGGCGATCTCGCTCGCACGAGCGACGCCATCGGGGGAGCCGGCGATCACGACCTGACCAGGCGCGTTGAAATTGGCTACCCACACGTCACTGTCGGCTCGCCGGCAGGCAACCTCGACGTCTTCGTCATCGAGTCCCAATACCGCCGCCATCGTTCCGGGATGTTCTTGGCCTGCGTCATGCATCGCTGCTGCGCGCTCGACGACCAGTGCCACACCTTCGTCGAACGAGAGCGCGCCAGACGCGCACAGTGCCGTGTACTCGCCGAGCGAATGTCCGGCGCAGAAGCCGGCGTCGACGCCGAGACGTTCGACCGCATCGAGAACCACGAGGCTCGACACGAACGTCGTGAGCTGAGCGTTGCGAGTGTCTTTCAGTTCGTCGGCATCGGCGTCGAGCAACAGTCGGGCCACATCGCGTCCGGCGACTTCCGATGCCTCGTCGACGAGTTCCCAACTCTCGTGCTCCGTCCATGGCCGTCCCATTCCCGGACGTTGTGAGCCTTGGCCGGGAAAGGTGAACGCGAGCACGTTCGAACGATAATCGGCCCCGTCGGACCGAACGGGTTACTGCGCAGTAGGAGGTCGGCTGGGCAGGTATGCGAGACGAGAGTCGACGGATAGTGTGATCCTGCGCCCCGGTAGCCCAACGGCAGAGGCAGCGGCTTCAAACTCCGTACGGTGTGGGTTCGAATCCCACCCGGGGCACCCATTATCCCGAGGTGGACGCAGGCCTCGGCAGTGTTTCCGTACACTTTGCGACGTGGGACAGCGCATGATCGAGCGGCGTCTTCGGGAGGCCGGAGACCGTTTGCGTCGTCTGCGCAGTGAGTTGAGCATCGTCGACGAACAATTGCTACATCTGGCAGATGAGGCCGAAGACATGGGACTGCGGGCGTTGGTGTCCGAGACGCCTGGTGCCGACAGCGAGTATCGGGAGGCGCGACGACACGCCGACGCCATGAGGGCTCACCGTGAACAGGTAGCAGCTTCGATCGCTGAACTCGAAGCCCGCCAAGACGCGCTCCTCGACCGGCTGGCTCGACTGTCTGGTTGAATGGCGTCGTGAGCATTCGCGTCGTCATCGCCGAGGATGAGGCCATCATTCGCCTCGACCTGAAAGAGACGCTCCTCGAGGAGGGCTACGACGTGGTGGGCGAGGCCGGGCGTGGAGACGTGGCCCTCGATCTCATCCGTTCGACCCGACCCGATCTCGCCATTCTCGACGTGAAGATGCCGGGAATGGACGGGCTCGAGGTGGCGCGCCACGTGGCCGACGAGAAGATCTGCGGAGTGTTGGTCTTGACGGCCTTCAGTCAACGCGAAGTCATCGAGCAGGCGCGAGATGCCGGGGCTCTTGCGTATCTGGTCAAGCCGTACCAAAAGAGTGATCTCGTTCCGGCGATCGAAGTGGCGATCGGCCGATTCCGAGAGTTGCAGACTCTGAGCGGGAGTGTGGACGCTCTCGGAGAGCAGCTCGAGGTACGCAAATCGATCGACCGGGCCAAAGGCCGATTGATCGACGAGTTCGGCATGAAGGAGCAGGATGCCTTCTCGTTCATTCAGCGCACGGCCATGAAGGAACGCACGCGAATGAAAGACGTGGCCGATCGGATTCTCGCTGGCGAACTGACTCCGTGAGCGGATCTCGCCCGACCGTCCTCGTTCTCGACGGCAACTCTCTCACGTACCGAGCCTTTTTCGGCCTTCCCACCGACATGGTGACGGCCAGTGGTCAGGTGACCAACGCTGTCTACGGTTTCACGTCCATGCTCGTCACGATGCTGAAAGAGCATCGACCCGCAGGTCTGGTGGTCGCCTTCGATCGTTCCGAACCGACGTTTCGTCACGAAGCGGAGCCCACGTACAAGGCTCAGCGCGAGTCGGCTCCTGAGATCTTGCGCCAGCAACTCGGCATCGTGCGCGAACTTCTGGCCGCTCTCGGTGTGACGGTCCTCGAACTCTCGGGATTCGAAGCGGACGATCTGATCGCCACCGCCGTCGACCGCTCCGTGGACGCCGGTTACGACGTCATCGTGGTGACCGGCGACCGCGACAGCTACCAGTTGGTTCGTGATCCACATGTGAGGGTGCTGTACAACCGTCGCGGCGTGACCGACTACGTCCTGTACGACGAAGCCGGAATCCATGAACGTACCGGTGTCACACCGGCCCAGTATCCGGCGTATGCGGCGCTTCGCGGTGATCCGAGTGACAACCTGCCGGGCGTTCCCGGTGTGGGTGAGAAAACGGCGGCCAAGCTGATCTCGACCTACGGAGGTCTCGACGGAATTTTCGCCCACGTGGAGGAGCAGACGCCGAAATTGCGTGCTGCACTGGCCGAGTACGAGGGTTTGGCGCGCAAGAACGAGAGTCTGATGACGCTCCGGCACGATGCTCCCGTCGAGTTCGATCCCCACGGTTCAGGAATCGAACCCCAGACCGAGGAGCTGCGACGCCTTCTCGAATTTCTCGAGTTCCGAGCGCTCGGAGAACGCCTGTCCGACGCCTTGACGTCACTCGGTGTGACGGCTGAGTCGGTGACATCGACCAGGGAGGAGATCTCCGTCGACATCGTGCGTCGGGAGTCGGCCGACGAGGTCGCCCGGACACTTGCTTCATCCCCGTCGATCGATGTTGCCGGCTCCTGGGACGGGGAACCGGGCCGTTCTCCTCTGCTCGGCGTCGCGATGTCCCTAGGAGACGGACAGGTCCTGTGGGTTCCGACGAGCCAGTTGGTCGATACGGGAGTGAAGACATCCCTGGCTTCGCTGTCGGCACGAGGTCACGACGTGAAACCGTTGTGGAGATCGCTCCTCGAGCTCGGTATCGAGCCTCCGAATCTGGTCTTCGATACGGCGATCGCGGCGTATTTGCTCGACCCGAGTCGCTCGCCGTCGGTGTCGGCTCTGGTGAGCGAACATTCTGATCTGTCGGTTCCCGACGTGGCGGCGCCCGATGGTCAACTCGATTTCGGTGGCGTCGACGAGGCAACGGTTGCGTGTCACGAGGCTGCTTCGATCGCCCTCGTCGTCGAGTCGTTGTCATCAGCCTTGTCGAACCTCGGCATGAGTGCACTCTTCGACGAGATCGAAATCCCCCTCGTCGGTGTACTCGCCCGCATGGAGGCGGTGGGAATCGGCGTCGACGCCGAGCGTCTGAAGGGGATCTCGGATCGACTGACAGCGGAGACCGAGGCTCTGGCGTCCAGCCTGCAAAAACTTGCCGGTGGATCCTTCAACCCCAATTCCCCCGCGCAGTTGGCCCGAATCCTTTTCGAGGACAAAGGCTTGAAGCCGCCGAAGAAGACCAAGACCGGATATTCGACCGATGCGGCGACGCTCGAGAAATTGCGCGACGACTGGCCGGAGTTCATCGATGCTCTTCTCGAGTATCGGGAGCTCGAAAAATTGCGCGGTACTTACGGCGAAGGGCTTCAGGCCGAGATAGCGGCCGACGGGCGCATCCACGCGACCTTCCAGCAGACCGTCGCCAGAACGGGACGGCTGTCGAGCGAACATCCCAACCTGCACAACATCCCGGTGCGTACTGAACGCGGTCGTGAATTCCGAGACGCTTTCGTCCCGGCGCCCGGGTTCGTTTTCCTTGTCGCCGATTACAACCAAATCGAACTTCGATGCATTGCTCATCTCGCCGAAGATCCGGGTCTCATCGAAGCCTTCACGAGTGGGCGAGACGTCCACCGAGCGACGGCCTCGCAGGTGTTCGGCGTCGACGAGGCAGACGTGACCTCCGATCAACGCTCCTACGCGAAGATGGTGTCCTACGGACTGGCATACGGCATGGAGGCATTCGGTCTGGCTCAGAGGCTGTCGGTTCCGGTCAGCGAGGCCCAATCGATTCTCGACGCTTACTTCGCAGCCTTTCCGAACGTTCACGCCTACATGGAAAGCACGGTCGAACAGGCGCGTGAGCGTGGCTACACCGAGACCCTCTTCGGACGGCGGCGGCCGATCCCCGAACTACAGAACGCCAATTTCCGTATTCGCCAGGCCGGTGAACGACAGGCCATGAACGCCGGCATCCAGGGTTTGGCCGCCGACATCTTCAAGGTGGCACTGGTGCGCGTCGACCGAGCGCTTCAGGAATCGAAGGGAGCGAGTCGCCTGGTGCTCCAGGTCCACGACGAAGTCGTCGTCGAGGTGGCCGATTCCGAGCGCGACATGGTCGGAGAGACGGTCATCGACATCATGACGCACGCTGCCGAACTGAACGTGCCCCTCGACGTCAATTTCTCGTGGGGCGAGTCGTGGGGTGCTGCGAAGTCGTGAGCCGAACGCCGGAGCACGATCACTGGTTCGAACCCATCGCCGAACATCTCGGTTCGGCGTATCTTCGCTACTCGTTCACCAAAGGAACCCGTCAGGAAGTCGATTTCCTCACCGAGGTGCTCGAGCTCGGTGAGGGCTCGACAGTGCTCGATGTCGGGTGCGGTCCGGGCCGACATTCTCTGGAGTTGGCGCGACGTGGAATCGGGGTCCACGGAATCGACATCAGCGAGACCTTCGTTGCACTGGCCCGAACGTCGGCAGCCGGCGAGGGTCTCGACAGGGCCGTGTTCGAACGTCACGACGCCCGGATGCTCGGTGAGTCACCGACGGTTCGCGATGACTTCGATGCCGCGATCTGCTTGTGCCAAGGTGCTTTTGGTCTCATGCGCGAGTCGGCCGACGATCGGCGAATCCTGGCCGGCATCGCGAGCAGAGTCCGCCCAGGGGGTCGACTCGCCTTGTCGGCGTTCAACGCCTACTTCTCGGTCCGCTACCACGACGAGGCATCCTTCGATGCCGAATTAGGCGTGTCACACGAGCGTACGGTGGTGAAATCCGAGGCCGGCGAGGACAAGAGCGTCGATCTCTGGACGGGATGCTTCACGCCCCGCGAACTTCGACTCCTCGCCGAGAGGACGGGATGGAGAGTCGACGAGGTCTGGTCGGTCGACCCCGGTTCGTATCGACGGCATCGGCCGACGACCGAGTCCAGCGAGTTCTTGGTGGTGGCGACCCGTCTCGGACCCTTGGATCCGTCGTAGGCAGAGGCTTCGTCCAGGGGTAACCTGACCAGGCCCTGTCCAGGGCATGTCCATCCGTCCTACGTTCTACGTCCATTCGAAAGTGCATTCTCTTGTCCGACCTCTTGACCTCCACCAGCCCCATGGGCAACTACGACGCCGACGGCAACTACCAGCCGCGCAAAGTCACCGAAAACGATCTCGACAAGCCCTTCTCGGAGGCGATCGAGGGGACTCTCGTCGAAGTGGAGGACGGTCAGGTCGTGCATGGCACGGTCGTGAAGATCGACCGTGACGAAGTTCTTCTCGACATCGGCTACAAGAGCGAAGGAGTCATCCCGTCGCGTGAACTGAGCATTCGCAACGACGTCGATCCGAACGAAATCGTGAAGCTCGGCGAGAGTGTCGAAGCGCTGGTTCTCCAGAAGGAGGACAAGGAAGGCCGCCTCATCTTGTCGAAGAAGCGCGCTCAGTACGAGCGTGCCTGGGGCGACATCGAGAAGAAGAAGGAGGCCGACGAGATGGTCGAAGGCCTCGTCATCGAAGTTGTCAAGGGCGGCCTCATCGTCGACATCGGTCTGCGCGGGTTCCTTCCCGCCTCGCTCGTCGAATTGCGCCGAGTGCGGGATCTGCAGCCCTACGTGGGCAAGGTCCTCCAGGCCAAGATCATCGAACTCGACAAGAATCGCAACAATGTGGTCCTGTCCCGTCGAGCCTTCCTCGAGGAGACTCAGAAGGAAGCCCGCGACGGCTTCTTGTCGAATCTGAAAGTGGGCGACGTTCGTGACGGTGTCGTGTCGAGTGTCGTCGCCTTCGGTGCTTTCGTCGATCTCGGTGGCATGGACGGACTCATCCACGTGTCGGAGCTTTCGTGGAATCACGTCGACCACCCCAACGACGAGGTCAAGGTCGGCGATCAGGTCACCGTCAAAGTCCTCGACATCGACTACGACCGCGAGCGCATCAGCCTGTCGCGCAAGCAGACGCAGAAGGACCCGTGGGAAGTCTTCGCGTCGTCCCATGAAGTCGGTCAGCTCGTCTACGGTCGAGTCACCAAGTTGGTTCCTTTCGGCGGATTCGTGCAGGTCGGTGAGGGCATCGAAGGTCTGGTGCACATCTCGGAAATGAGCACTCAGCACGTCGATGCTCCCGAGCAGGTCGTCACTCCCGGCGAGGAGCTCTGGGTGAAGATCATCGATCTCGACGTGCCGCGCCGTCGTATCAGCCTGAGTATCAAGCAGGCTGCCGAAGGTGGCGAACTCGCCGAGGAGTACCGGACGCACTTCGAAGTCGACGAACACGGCAACTGGACCACCGGCGCCGACGATGCGTCCCGTGAGTCCACGTGGGCCGAGTACTACGGAGACGGCACCGACGCGCCGGCTGCCGAGACCACCGAAGCCTGATCACTTCCGTTCGATACGCACCAGTCCGAGCCGTGCGGCTCTGACGACGGCTTGAGTTCTGTCATCCACGTCGAGTTTGTCGTACACCGACGCCAGGTGGTTCTTCACCGTCTTTTGACTGATGAAGAGTCGGTCGGCAATCTCGCTCGTGGTGGCACCTTCGGCGACCAAGTGGAGCACTTCCTGCTCGCGTTCGGTGAGCAACGAGTCGCCTGAAGTGGGCTCAGGCGAGGCGGTGAGCACGTCGCGAACGTCGGGCGTCATCACGACGTCCCCGTCCAGCGCCGATCGGATCGTGGGGTCGAGGTCGTGCAGGTCGCAGTCCTTGCTCAGGTAGCCGCGCGCGCCCGCGGCCAGGGCATGCCTCACCGTGGCTGCGTCGACGTGCATCGAGAGCATGACGACTCGTCGACGTCGATCGACGGAGAGGATGTCCTTGAGGGCCGTGATCCCGTCGACATGGGGCATGGCCACGTCCATCAGGACCAGATCGGGTTCGTGCTGTCGGGTGAGTCGAACTGCATGCGCACCGTCGGCTGCTTCTCCGACGACGGTATGGCCCATGTCGCGAAGGTGGCCAGCGAGCAGCTGGCGGAAGAGGCCGTGGTCGTCGGCGATCACGATGCGAGCTGGGTGTGACGTGGGCTCGCTCATGTGGGGAGAGTACCGAGAAGTCGAAGAGAGTTCCGTTCGCCCTCGGTGCCTGTCGTCTTCAGCACCTAACGTGACGTCATGATCCTGGTCGGACTCACAGGTGGCATCGGTTCCGGGAAATCCACCGTCTCGGACCTTCTGCGTCAACGCGGAGCCATCGTCGTCGACGCTGATGCAATCACGCGGGAAGTGCAGCTTCCCGGCTCGCCGGTATTGGTCGAATTGGCCGAGGCGTTCGGAGATCACGTCATCGCAGCCGACGAAACTCTCGATCGAGCGGCGGTGGCGAATGTCGTGTTCGGCGATCCAGAAGCCCTCAAGCGCCTGAATGCGATCGTGCATCCAGCTGTGGGTCGGCTGATGAACGATCGCATTCTCGAGCAACGCGCCACCCAGAACGTCGTGATTCTCGACATCCCACTCCTCACCGAGAATCCTCGCGAGGGTCTTCAAGGTCGAATCGTGGTCGACGTGCCAGTCGAGACCCAAGTCGAGCGACTCGTGTCGTTTCGTGGCTTCACCGAAGACGACGCGCGTGCTCGGATCGCCCGGCAGGCGACCCGTGACGAGCGCCTCGCTGGGGCCGACTTCGTGATCGACAACAGTGGTGCGCCCGAGGATCTCGCCGAGCAGATCGACCGATTGTGGACATGGCTCAACGAACTTCCGCAGCTACCGGCAGATTACGAACCGATCCTTCCGACACAGCGACCACCGAAAACATGACCTCGGAACGCGCCCTTCGAGTCGTCTCCGATTTCGAACCGGCTGGCGATCAGCCCGCTGCCATCGAAGCGTTGGCCACGGGCGTGCAAGACGGCCTTCGATTCCAGACCCTTCTCGGAATCACCGGATCGGGTAAGAGCGCGACGATTGCCTGGACGATCGAAAGGGTCCAGCGTCCCACGTTGATCCTGGCTCCCAACAAGAGTTTGGCCGCCCAGCTGGCTCAGGAGATGAAGGAGTTCTTCCCGGACAACCGGGTCGAGTACTTCGTGAGTTACTACGACTACTACCAGCCTGAGGCGTACATCGCGTCGAGCGATACCTACATCGAGAAAGACTCGTCAATCAACGACGAGATCGATCGACTCCGACACTCGGCGACGGCAGCGCTGCTCACCCGACGTGACACGATCGTGGTCGCGTCCGTGTCCTGCATCTATGGAATGGGAGATCCCGACGAATACCGGGGCCAACTGCTCGAACTGCACTGTGCAGTCGACTACGACATGCGGAGCATCCTTCGACGTCTGGTCGATCTCCAATACGACCGGAACGACATGGCGCTCGGTCGAGGAAACTTCCGAGTGCGAGGTGACACGATCGAGATCCACCCGGCATACGAGGAAGCGGTCCTCCGAGTGGAGATGTTCGGGGACACGGTCGATCGACTCACGATGATCGACCCGTTGACCGGGGAGACGTTGCGCGAACTGAGCGAGGTTCTGGTCTTTCCGGCTACTCATTACGTCGCTGGAGACGAACGGATGCGCCGCGCCATGGTCGGCATCGAAGCCGAATTGCAAGAGCGTCTGAGTCAATTCGAAAAGGAGGGCAAACTTCTGGAGGCTCAACGTCTTCGGATGAGAACCCAGCACGATCTCGAGATGATGCAGGAAGTGGGTTACTGCAACGGAATCGAGAACTACTCCATGCACATCGATGGACGCCGGCCCGGAGAACCACCCTTCACTCTTCTCGACTATTTTCCGAAGGACTTTCTGCTCGTGATCGACGAGAGTCACGTGGCCGTGCCGCAACTGCACGGCCAGTTCGCCGGCGATCGAAGCCGAAAGGACGTCCTGGTCGAACACGGATTCAGGCTTCCGAGTGCTCGCGACAATCGTCCACTTCAATTCGACGAGGTCATGGAACGTCTCAATCAGGTCGTCTTCTTGTCGGCGACACCTGGACCATACGAACTCGAGACGTCGGAAAAGATCGTCGAGCAGATCGTCCGACCCACGGGGCTGGTCGATCCCGAAGTGATCGTGAAGCCGACCAAGGGCCAAATCGATGATCTGATCGCTCAAATCGAGGATCGAATCGCACGAGGCGACCGTGTTCTCGTCACGACGCTCACGAAAAAGATGGCCGAGGATCTGACCGATTACCTACTGGAACATGGTCTTCGGGTCCGCTACTTGCACAGCAATGTCGACACGATCCAGAGAATCGAAATTCTTCGGGCCCTTCGACTCGGCGAATTCGACGTTCTGGTCGGAATCAATCTTCTTCGTGAAGGACTCGACCTGCCCGAAGTCAGTCTGGTGGCGATTCTCGATGCCGACAAAGAAGGTTTTCTGCGGAGCGAGACCTCTCTCATCCAGATGATCGGTCGCGCGGCCAGAAACGTGGATGGCCAGGTGATCATGTACGCCGATCAGGTCACTCCGTCCATGGAGCGGGCCATCGGCGAGACCAATCGACGGCGGGGCCTACAAGTGGCCTACAACGCCGAGCACGGGATCGATCCGCAGACGATTCGCAAGGCGGTCGGAGACATCTTGTCGATGCTTCGTCCCGATGGCGATTCGGCGCCCGTACCGGGCAAGGACCGGCGCCGCCAGCGGGAGAGAGATCGGGTGCAACGTGAATTGCGGACACTCCCTCAGCAAGAGATGGCCAGATTGGTGCAGACCTTGGAGGAGGAGATGCACGAAGCCGCGGCCGACCTCCGCTTCGAATACGCAGCTCGTCTACGTGACGAAATCAACGAGCTACGACGGGAAATGAAGGATGCGGGTTAGGGGCTGCTCGGGTCGGCGTCGGTAATGTCGGCCGAGTGTCCGACCAACTGATCGTTCGCGGAGCCCGCGAGCACAATCTGAAGAACCTGAGCGTCGACATCCCGCGCGACAAAATCGTGGTCTTCACCGGATTGTCGGGCAGTGGAAAGTCGTCCCTGGCTTTCGACACGATCTATGCCGAAGGCCAACGGCGCTACGTCGAATCTCTCAGTGCCTACGCGCGTCAATTCCTCGGTCAGATGGACAAACCGGACGTCGACGTGATCGAAGGGCTGTCCCCGGCGATTTCGATCGACCAGAAGTCGGCCAGCCGAAACCCTCGATCGACAGTCGGAACGATCACCGAGGTCTACGACTATCTGCGCCTCCTGTACGCCCGCATCGGCGTGCAGCACTGTCCTGAGGATGGGAGCCGTTTGGCTCGACAGACACCGCAACAGATCGTCGATCGAATTCTGGCTCTCGATGCGGGAACCCGTTTTCAGGTGCTAGCTCCTGTCGTTCGCGGACGCAAGGGCGAGTACGAGACTCTTCTGAACGACGTGGCCGGCCAGGGCTTCGTACGGGCTCGTATCGACGGAGAAACCGTCGACATCACCGAGTTCCTCAATCGATCCACCAAGTTGGCCCGTTACGAGCAACACACGATCGAAATCGTGGTCGATCGACTGGTCAACAAGAAAGGGATCGAGCGACGACTCACCGACAGTCTGGAGACAGCCCTTCGCCTCGCCGATGGAGTCGCCGAAGTCGAGATCGTGTCTGATGAGGAGCCAGAACTTCTGACGTTCAGCCAACATCTCGCGTGCCCGAAGTGTGGATCGTCATACGAAGAACCGGCTCCCCGAAGTTTCTCCTTCAACTCTCCGTACGGCGCCTGTGAGACGTGCGATGGCTTGGGCACAACTTTTGAAGTCGACCCGGAACTCGTGATTCCCGACCCCGACCTCGCCCTCAGCGAAGGAGCCATCGCGCCATGGCGAAGTGCCCACACCGGTTTCTTCCAGAGGATTCTCGAATCGGTCGCCGAAGATCACGACATCGATCTCGATCGCCCCTGGGCGAAGCTCTCGGCGAAGTCGAAAAAGATCGTCCTCAACGGTCTTCCGGGGACGATGACCGTGCGATTCAAGAATCGCTACGGAAGAATCCGCCAATTCAACACCACCTTCGAAGGCGTCATTCCCTGGATCAAGCGTCGGCACGAGTCGGCCGAGAGTGACTGGTCAAGAGAGCAATACGAGGGGTACATGCGACAGGTGCCGTGCTCGGCCTGTGGAGGAGCACGATTGAAGCCGTCCACGCTCGCCGTCACGGTGAACGATCGAAACATCTCGGAAGTTTGCGATCTGCCCATTTCCGAGTCGGCGGCCTTTCTCAGAAGTCTCGAGTTGTCGGAACGAGATCGCATGATCGCCGAGCGTGTCGTCAAGGAAATCGACGCACGCCTCGGATTTCTACTCGACGTCGGTCTCGATTACCTGACGCTGTCCAGGTCGGCTGGCACGTTGGCCGGCGGTGAAGCCCAACGCATTCGACTGGCGAGCCAGATCGGATCGGGCCTGGTCGGCACGTTGTACGTGCTCGACGAGCCGTCGATCGGGCTCCACCAGCGCGACAACCGTCGCCTCATCGACACTCTGCTCCGACTACGAGACCTCGGTAACACGGTTCTGGTCGTCGAACATGATGAAGAAACGATTCGCGAAAGCGACTGGATCGTCGACATCGGTCCGGGCGCCGGTGAACACGGCGGTGAGGTCGTCTACAGCGGGCCGGTCAAGGGAATTCTGAAGTGCAAGGAGTCCGTGACCGGTCAGTACCTGTCAGGGAAGAAGCAGATTCCGGTGCCGGAGGTTCGGCGTCAGCCCGGTGAGCAATGGCTCGAGATCGTCGAGGCCCGTGAACACAACCTGAAAAATCTTGACGTTCGTATCCCGCTTGGTTGCTTCGTAGCGGTCACGGGAGTCTCCGGGAGCGGAAAGAGCACCTTGGTCCGGGACATCCTTCTCCCCGTCCTCATGCAGAAGATCTACAAGTCGAAAGAA
>Ga0181592_10000873_pt1 | contig 23975 bp, 5 predicted proteins | sample 071ome_20_FD_133755 | JGI IMG/M metagenome (GOLD analysis project Ga0181592, IMG submission 133755) | Coastal salt marsh microbial communities from the Groves Creek Marsh, Skidaway Island, Georgia - 071412BT metaG (megahit assembly) | ecosystem: Environmental > Aquatic > Marine > Intertidal zone...
ATGGTACAGAACCCTATTATGGCAAGATTTCTGGGTAGTAGGTATAAATAATTGAACGAAAAGTACCCGTTCAATGGCAGTTCAGAGGATTTCAAGAGCATTTAAGGATATTAGTTTGTCTTTTGATCCACATCCTGTGACAAAAGACCTTCCTATCTTGACAAATGAGCGTGCAATTCGTAGATCAGTTCGCAATTTAGTCGAAACGATCCCGACCGAACGCTTTTTTAACTCGACATTGGGTACAAATATAAGAAGAAGTCTCTTTGACTTTGTTGATTATAGTACTGCTGTTGTAATTGAGGATCAAATTCGCAATACTGTGCGATTTTATGAACCTAGAGTAGCAAACTTAAGGGTTCAAGTTGATCCAAGACCTGATGATAACAGTTTTGACGTTAATGTCATCTTTGATATTGTCGGTCAGGACATTCCAACGCAACAATTTTCATTCTTATTAGAGGCAACACGATAACCAATGCCTTTTACACAGTTTACCAACCTAGATTTCGATCAGATCAAGGCAGAAATTAAGTCATATCTCCGTGCAAACTCAAATTTCACGGATTTTGACTTTGAAGGATCAAACTTTTCGGTCCTGATCGATACTCTTGCCTATAATACGTACATCAATGCGTTCAATGCTAACCTAACAGTTAATGAATCCTTCCTGGATTCGGCAACAGTTAGAGAAAACGTAGTTTCTCTTGCAAGAAACATTGGATACGTACCCCGCTCTAAGAGCGCCGCGAAGGCACAAGTAACCTTTAGTGTACCTACCACTACCAGCAGTGCTTTTATCACCCTTAAAGCGGGTCTGGTATGCGTTGGATCGTTCGATAACACCTCATATCGCTTCTCTATTCCAGAAGATGTAACATCAACCGTAGTGAACGGTGTTGCACAGTTTGGATCAGCATCTAATCCTATCCAAGTCTATCAAGGAACACTGCTTCAGAAGCAGTTTTTGGTTGATAACTCGATTGATCAGCGTTTTATCATCGACAACCCAAATATTGATGCCTCAACAATCGTTGTAAATGTAAAAGGTGTCAATGATAGTGGTTTAGGTAGAGAATATCATCAAGTTGATAATATTTTAAATCTCAATAAGACATCAGAAATCTATCTGATTCAAGAAGTTCAAGATGAGAGATATGAACTTCTATTTGGTGATGGATATTTTGGTAAAAAACTTGAAACTAACTCAGTTATTACTGTTCGCTATATTGTAACTGATGGAGAAGATGGTAATGGTCCATCAGCATTTGATTTCCAAGGAAACTTTGTTGATGAATCGGAAATAAGAGTTATTCCTTCTGCATCAGTGCCCGTTACAACCGTTCAGAAGGCGATGAACGGCGGTGAGATAGAGAATGTATCCTCAATCAAGTACTTCGCCCCTAGACTCTATTCTGCACAGTATAGAGCGGTAACAGCAAGAGACTATGAGGCGATTATTCAATCAATCTACCCCAATACAGAATCAGTTGCTGTTGTTGGTGGAGAAGAATTAAGTCCTCCACAATATGGTACTGTTCAGATCAGTATCAAACCAAAGAATGGTACATATGTTTCAGACTTTGATAAGCAGCGTATTCTGAATAAGATTAAGCAGTACTCAATCGCTGGTATTAATCAGAAGATTATAGATCTGAAAGTTCTTTATGTTGAAATTGAATCTTCTGTTTACTATAACACAACACAAACATCGAATGTTGATGATCTGAAGTCAAGTGTTATTGGTGCTTTGAGTTCTTATTCAAAGGATGTTGATATTAATAAGTTTGGTGGAAGATTTAAGTATAGTAAGATTCTTCAACTGATTGATAGAGTTGATACAGCAATCACTTCAAACATCACGAAAGTGAAGATTAGAAGAGATATGAAAGTATTGAAGAACCAGTTTGCACAATATGAGTTGTGTTTTGGTAATAAGTTCCATGCAAAACCCTCTGGAGGGAACATCAAATCGACTGGATTTAAGATTGCTGGCGAGTCCTCTGTAGTGTACCTTACAGATGCTCCTAACGTAGGCACTGGAGCGAATACTATATCTAATGTTGCAGAAGCTTCAAATGTTTTCCTCACTCGCCCAACATCTCTTGATATAAAAACTGGCATTCTCTCATTAGTCAAGATTGATTCTAACAATAACAGAGTTGTTGTTGCCAAAGATGCTGGAATCGTTGATTATGAAAAAGGAGAAGTCATTCTAAACACTGTAAATATCACAGAAACTTCTTCACCTAATGATGTTATAGAGATTGAAGCATACCCAGAATCTAACGATGTTGTTGGATTAAAAGATCTCTATTTAAGTTTTAATGTTTCAAATAGTACAATAAATATGGTAAAAGATGTTATCGCATCTGGTGAAGATATTTCTGGCGTTACCTTTACACGAGATTACTATACTTCAAGCTATCCCAACGGAACTTTAAAGAGGAAATAAAATATGTCGCATTTTGAGAAGAGAGTGGAACTCAATAAGATTATTGAGAGCCAACTTCCCGAATTTTTAGTTGCAGATTTTCCAAAGGCTGTTGAGTTTTTTCGGCAGTATTATATTTCTCAAGAATATCAGGGTGCAGGATCTGACCTGATTAATAATCTTGATCGTTATATCAAGTTAGATAACCTCGTTCCAGAAGTTGTCGTTGGAAAAACAACTCTCTCTTCCAATATTTCTTCTACAGATACATCGATTACAGTATCTTCTACAAAGGGATTTCCATCCGAATATGGTCTGTTAAAGATTGGTGATGAAATTATCACCTATACTGCCAAGACTGAGACTACATTTACTGGATGTGTTCGTGGATTTAGTGGAATCACTGGATATAACGTTGGAATCGCCAGTGATTTTTCAAATGTTAATAGACAAAACGTAGTATTTTCAACTTCTTCTGCAGGATCTCATTCTCAAGACGCAGAAGTTGCTAACTTGAGTGTTCTCTTCTTGCAGGAGTTTTATAGGAAACTTAAGAGAACTTTTACTCCTGGAATGGAGGATCTTGATTTTGTTTCTGATTTGAATGTTGGAAACTTCATTAAGCACGCCAGAAACTTCTATCAATCAAAAGGTATCGAAGAATCTGTAAAGATTCTCTTCAAGGTACTCTATGGAGTAGATGCAAAACTATTAGATCTTGAAGGAAGACTGATTAAACCATCTTCTGCAGATTACATCAGAAGAGAAGTTGTTGTAGCAGAGAATATTTCTGGTAATCCTTTTGGTCTTGAAGGTCAAACGATATTCAGATCTAATGATTTGAATACAAACGCATCAGTTTCTGATGTTGAAATATTCACAAGACAGGATAGAACATATTATAAACTTGGATTATTTGTTGGATATAATGATAGAGATTTGATTGAAGGTGTTTTTGATGTTCCCGGAAACTCAAAAGCACTTGAAACCGTATCAATAGGATCTTCAATTATTTCTGTTGATTCAACCATTGGATTCGGACAAACAGGAACTCTTGTTTCTGGAACAAACACAATCGAATATACCTCAAAGAGCGTTAATCAGTTCTTTGGGTGTAGTGGTGTAACTAGTAACATCACTATTGGTGAAAACGTTAGAGCAAATGAAACTATTTTTGGATATGAGAATGGGGATCCCTCAAAGAGAGTAGATCTTCGTATTACAGGTGTTCTCTCCGACTTTGTTCCTCTTGAAGATCTTTCACTGGTTGAAGAAGGCGAAGAGATTACTGTTCGTAACGTTGGTGAGTCTATTCAAAATCCATCTGAAGATAGAACTTATAAGCAAGTATTTGCTAACTCTTGGATTTACAACACAAGTGCAAGATATAATGTTGCATCTATCTCTGGATCTACATTTAGTTTAGTCAGTGATATTGATAAGTCAAGTTTGAAAGAAGGTGATACTGTTGATGTATTAGTTAAGAATACTGAGATTGTTTCTGCATCAGATGCAACGATTACCAGTATTAATCAGAACTCAAGACAAGTTATTCTAAGTGGTTTAAGTGGATTTACTCCAGTACCATTAGTTCAATACGATATCCGCAGAAAACTCAAGAAAGCAACAAGTTCAAGAACACAACTTCTTCTTGGGAATAATAACTATATTGCAAATACACTGAATGTTTATAGTACAGATGATAGTAAATTCGGATACGTAGCATCACACTCTCTTCCTGGATATGAGATTGTAGATGAGATCATTGAATCTACCCTCCCAAATGGATATGATACCAATCTTGGTGGGTATGATTCTATTTTAAAGACATATTCTACTATCAAGTTCTCTACTAATGTTAGATTCATTGATGGGGATGAGATTGTATATACATCCAATAATCAACTGTCTGGATTAGTTTCTGGTGAAAGTTATTATGTAACAGTTGTAGCACCAAATGAAATAAGATTATACACTTCTAAAGCACTTCTTTCTACTGCAGATACTGTCAGATTTGGTCCAAATACAACTCCATCTATTCATAGATTTACACTTAAATCTCAAGAAGATAGAATTTTAGCACCAAATACTATTCTTAGAAAGTTCCCACTTTCACAAAATCTTTTTGGATCAAAAAATCCAAGAAGAAGTGTTGAAAATGTTGGTATTTTGATTGATGGTGTAGAGATCTCTAGCCCACAATCTAGAAATAAGATCTATTACGGTCCTCTAGAAGAGTTTGAAGTTCTCAATGGAGGAAAAGATTATGACGTCATAAATCCACCTCAGATTAGTATTTCAACTGGCGCTGGAGTTACTGCATTAGTTGAACCAATCATCACCGGAACTGTAAAAGAAGTTTTCGTTGATCCGCAAGACTTTGATGTTAAAGACGTATTTTCACTTTCTCTGATTGGTGGAAATGGATCTGGTTGTTCTTTACAACCAATCGTTGGTGAAAGATTTAGAGAGATTGAGTTTGATAGTCGTGCATTGTCTGTTGGTGGTGGTGTTGATATTATCGATGAAACAATCACATTTTTGAAAGATCACAATCTGGCAAACGGACAACATGTCATTTACAATAGAAATGGCAATGTACCAATATCAATCGGTGTTGCTGGAGATCCCACAAATACAATCACAGGAGCATTATCTAGTGGTGATGAGTATGTTGTTGGATATGTAAACAACAGAACAATCAAACTGTATAACAGTGATAGTGATGCACTTTCTGGTATAAACACTGTTGGATTCTCAACAGCATCATTCTCTAGTGGTATTCACAAGTTTAGAACATTATCAACAAGAACTCTTCAGAAGATCAAAGTTCTCTCTGGTGGATCTGGATATGAGTACAGAAAACTCAGAGTTCCTTCTTCTGGTATTTCTACAGAGTATAACACTTTTGCATTCAAAGATCACGGATTTTCAACTGGTGATATTGTAACATATTCAACAACTGGAACTCCTATCTCTGGTTTATCAACTTCAAATAGATATTCAGTCTCAACAATAAACTCAGATACATTTAGAGTTATAAACGTTGGAGTTGCTGGAACACTTACAGAGGATCTAACTAAGTCCAAGTATGTTGATATTCAATCAACTGGATCTGGATATCACATTTTCCAGTATCCAGAAATTGAGGTGGTTGCTAATGTATCGTTTGCAGCAACCACTGGTGGACAGTTCACGTTTACTCCTGTTGTAACTGGAGAAATCACTGGCACATATCTCTATGAAAAAGGAACTGGGTATGGATCTGAAGTTCTTAACTTACACAAAAAACCTATTGTCAGTCTGAAGAACGGAAAGAATGCACAGTTAAATCCAATCATCTCCAATGGAAGAATTGTAGATGTCCAGGTATTAGGTAAAGGATCAGAATACTATTCTATACCAAATATTGTCGCAGAAAATGGCGGTAGCGGCGCAATCTTAAGACCTGTTATCGTTGATGGGAAACTTGATGATGTTATTGTAATCAATCCTGGCATTGGATATAGTGCTACATCAACATCATTATATGTTGAACCACGCGGTTCGAACGCAATATTTGATGTAAGAGTTAGAGATCTTACTCTTAATGATGCTCAAAGATTTGGCGAATACTCAAAGACAAGAACACCTAAAATATTCTCAAGTATTTCTCAAAATGAGACTGATGATTATGTTGTTTATGGAATGTATGGATATTCCGAAGACTTAGCAACGAACTTTGGTGATGATGGAACCCAACACTCTCCAATCATTGGGTGGGCATACGACGGAAATCCAATCTATGGTCCATATGGATATATTGATCCCGATGATATTCAATCTGGTATTAGAATCATTAATTCTGGATATACTCTGAACACTTCTAATATTACTGATAGACCATCATCATTCCAAGCAGGATTTTTCATTGATGATTATCAATATACCAATAGTGGAGATCTTGATGATCATAACGGAAGATTCTGTAAGACACCAGAGTTTCCAAATGGAATTTATGCCTACTTTGCAGGTGTTACCACTAGCATAACATCTAATAAGTTAGAACCATCTTATCCATATTTTGTTGGAGAAACTTTTAGATCAAACTTAATCGAAGAAAACTACACGTTAGATCAAACTTTTGATTTTAATAACTCAGATTTGGTTAGAAATACTTACCCATATAAGGTAAATGATGCAAACGCAAACTATGATTTCTTTATTGAACCATACGAAGTTTTTGAACAAACTACAGTAATAGAATCTGTCACCAGAGGTGAAGTTGATGACATTCAAGTAGTTGATGGTGGATCTGGATATAGAATCGGTGAAGCGGTAAACTTTAATCAATCTGAGACTAGTGGGACTGGTCTTAGAGCAGAGATTTCAGAATTGATTGGTAAAGATATACTTTCAATCCAAACATCTCTTGATAGATATGAAAACTCTGTTATGGTTTGGGATGATAATACACAAGTATCTGCTTATTATAGATCTGGTTTTGATCTGAATAATAATGATGCTGTTTTGGTAAGTGGATTATCGACATCAGTTGTAAATCTTTCTGGATCAAGAAGAATCGGTTTTACAACTGAAAATGTCAGTCTTGCCAATACTATGACATCTTACAGTTCCACTCCAGGTGGAATATCGGAGGATATTTTTGTTTCGTCTATACCAAACGTTGCTATTGGTGGAAGTATCTTTATTGATTCTAATGTTGGCGCAAATGAGGTTGTAAGGGTTCTGAACAACTATCAGAATGGTGTTTTAAGGGTCAAGAGATATGGAACCGCTGGTGCCGCTCACACGTATGGTAGCGCCCTTTATCCATTAAGTGATAGAGTTAGAATTCCAGTAAGAACAGAAAAATTTGAATCAAAGCGTGATGATCTGGTTTATTTCAACGCTAAAGATTCTGTTGGTATTGGAACAACTCTTGGAGGAGCAGTATCCAAAACATTTACTGTAGGTAATGTAACTGATACTGTTTCTATACCACATAGAAGCATATATCTACCAAATCACCCATTCAAGACTGGACAAAGAGTAACTTTTACTAAGTCCGATCTTGCTGGTGTAGATTCTCTTATTGTTGGAGATGATGAAACAAACGCAAATACTTTCTTCATTCCAGATAACTTTGCACTGTCTTCTGATGTTTATGTCATTAACAAAGGAAGAAATTATATTGGATTAACAACACAAGTTGGTCTTACAACAAATAGTGAGGGATTATTCTTCTATAGTGATGGTTCTGATAACTCAGAATATCTACTTCAATCTAACCACACACAGATTACTGCAAATGTTGATAGAATCATAACAACAGTAAGCACAGCATCTTCTCACGGACTGCAGAATGGTGATACAATCAAACTCACAGTAAAACCAAATACTGTTGTTGGACTTGGAACAACTGCAGCATTATCACTTTCATTCGAACCAGATGAGAAAAAACTTCTGATTAATGCTGTTGGTGTAAACTCAACACAGATTGATCTTGTAACTAATACGATCACTCTTCCAGATCACGGATACAAGACTGGAGACAAGATTTATTATACAAGCACAGAAGTTGCTTCTGGATTAACAACAGGTTCTTATTATGTTGTTAGAGATAGTAGCAGCACATTTAGACTTGCTGAAACTTCTTATGAGTCAAATCCAAATACAGAAAACACAGTAAACATCGTTGGAACTGGAGACACGTCCCATACCTTTGCACTGATCAATCCAAAGATCAACGTTGTTAGAAACTCTGATCTTAAATTTAATCTTGGCGATCCTTCTTTACGTGGTTATGAGTTCAAGATCTTCTATGATAAGGAGATGAGAAATGAGTTTATAAGTGCCAAGGATGGACAAGATTTCAACTTTGTTGGTGTCGGTACTGTAGGATTTGGAACTGCATCTGCAGTTATTAACTACACAGATAATATTCCATCAAATCTATACTATGCATTAGAAAAATCTGGTTACATCAGCACATCAGATGTTGATGTTTCAAATTATTCGCAAATCAACTATGTTGATAGTGAGTATAATGGATCTTATGAAGTTTTTGGTATTTCTACAACTTCCTTTAAGATCTCTCCGCAGAGAATATCTCCCGTTTTATTCTACTCCAAAGACCAAACTGATGTATTGGAATATTCTACAAAATCTTCCAGTGCTATTAACGGATCCATTGGCAAAGTAAAAATCTTATCTAAAGGATTCAACTTTAATAAACTTCCCAAGTTTACCAATGTTACAACTCAGAATGGAACTAATGCCAACCTCATTCCAATCTCAGATTCTATTGGAAATGTAAACAGTGTAAGAATAAAGGATATTGGATTTGATTATCCTTCAGATAAAACTCTGAGACCAGAAGCATTTGTACCACCAATCGTAAACGTTGATAACTTAGATACTATTGATGAGATTGATATTGAATTTGGTGGAGCAAAATACCTGAATCCACCAGATCTTCTTTTAATCAATAACACAACAAAGGAAGTTGTTGATAGCACTACTTTACTTGCAGATGCTCCAAATGGATCAATATCAAATGTAGTTCAACTTGCACCAATCTACGGATTGCAATCGGAACCACATAGCATCATTGCAATCAATAACTCCAATGGTGTTGGTATCAGTTCTATGGTAACCAGCAATTCTGGAGTTGCAACTTGTGTTCTGAAGACACCTATATTAGGGTTCTCATCTCCACAGTTTAGAATTGGAGAGAAAGTTTTCGTTGAAGGGATTGAACTTGATCCAAATTCAAACGGAACAGGATATAACTCCGAAAACTACAATTATCAACTCTTTACAGTTCAATCGTACTTGAACACAAATCCAGCGAAAGTTGAGTTTGCTCTTGTTGACGGTGATGGTGTTGGATTAACAACTAATCCAGGTATTGCAAAAACTTATCAATCTGGATATGCAACTATTGTTAATGAAAGCAACTACCCAAGAATCAATGTTATTAAGAAGAGGGGAGTATTTGAGATTGAGGAGCAGTTGTTTGTTGATATTGGAACTGGATATTTTGAAAGAGATCTTTTTGTTTCTTCAGTAAGAGATGATTATATTAAGATTGGTGGCAGATATCCTCTACAGAAGGGAGATAAGATCAAGGGAAGAGTTAGTGGTGTTATCGCAGAAGTTACCAGTGTAGATGGTAATAGAGCGAAATTTACTATCGACTATTCATCCAAAAAGGATATTGGTTGGAGAAATGATATTGGTAAGATCAGTGAAGATTATCAAGTAACTCCAAATAATGATTACTACCAGAACCTCTCATATTCAATCAAGAGTCCAATCACTTGGAGAGAGTCTTCGAGTCCAGTTAATAGCATTCTCCATCCAGCTGGTTTGAAAAACTTTGCTGATGTTGGAATCACATCTGTTGCTAACAGTGGCGTTGGTCTTGCAGGAACAACACAAAGTGTTGTTATCTTGGATGTTGTTGGAGAAAGAAGAGTTGATATTATTAACAACTTTGATAATACTGTAGACTATGACACAAGAACAAATCCAGATCAATCCAAGTTCTTAAAGATTCAAAATAGAAAACTTACTGATTATACCCAGTGCAGAACAAACAGAGTTCTTATTCATGATGATATTAGCAATCAGTTCTCAAGTAGAGGATTTGAAGATCCATTTGTAGAGATTGAAGAGATTGATATTGCTGATACTCATGTAAGATATTTGATCCAGGTTGTTGATCCAGATACATTTGACTCTCAGTTAACGGAGTTGGTAGTTCAAACAACTACTCTCGACTCTATTGTGTTTGAGAAGTCAACAACATTTACAGGTGAAAAACTTGGAGAGTTCAGTGCAAACGTAGATGATAGTGGAAGAAAGACCTTACTGTTCTATCCAACAGATATTTACAATAGGGACCATGATATTAAAATTCTGAAGAAAACTTTCCTTAATGCTTTCTCTGGATTGGGAACAGAAACTATTGGTTCCGTTAACTTAACTGGTTCCAATGTTATTGGCATCACTAGCATAGGTTCTGCATCAAATATCGGAACCATTGCTGAAGTTTCTGATAGCAACTTCAATGGTTTGTTTGCAAATATTGAAATCACCAATACATTTACTAAAGATGTAAACTATGTTGAAGCAGTTCTTGATTTTGATGGGAACAGCACTTATCTGAGTGAATACTATTTTGACACAAAGGCACGTTCTTATAGTTCTTCATCTCTTGGCATCTTAACTTCAATATACGACTCAACATCAGGTATTGTATCATTTAGATTAGAAAATGATACTATTAATACTCTGGATGTTCGCGCAAATATTGTTGGATTTGCAAATACAACTTCTGGTATTGGAACATATAGATTCTTAGTTGGTGATCAACCACCTGGATCCGAAAGAAGTGCTAGATTCGAATCTACAGTAGGATTTGGAACTGAGGCAATCAGAGTAGGAACTTTCGATATTAATAGTATCACCTCAGCATCTTCTCTTGTAAGAGTTTCTTCTGGAAGTAGTTCTGCAATCCACCAAGTTTCGATAGTATTTGACCGTGAAGATGTTATAGTTTCTCCTGGTCCTTTTGCACCAGTAAACAATACTTCTGGTCTTGGTACTTTCGGTGGCGATCTTTCTGGTAGTGAGTTCTACCTTAACTTCTACCCAGATTCTGGATATAACGTTGAAGTTCAAGGATTCAATGAAGTATTCTACACATTAAGTGACTTTGACAATGAACCAAGACAACTTTCATATGGACCATCCAACCAAAGATTGTTCTTGTCAGCATATGATGGTATCAATGGTCCAAGGGCAAATAAGGTTAACTTTACGCTATTCCATGAGGATACTCCAATCTATGTAAAGAGATTCTCTCCTTCAGACACTACTAAACTCGATCCCGCAACTGGAGTATTCACAATCACCGACCACTTCTTCAATACTGGAGAAGAACTGACTTACACTCCAAAATCAACATTTATTGGTATTGGAGAAAGTGCAATGGGAATTGGTGCAACCGCAAACTATCTTGGGGTTGTTACCGATAGATTGCCAGAAAAAGTATATCCAATTGCTCTTACTCCAGATACATTTAAGTTAGCAACACGTAAAGATTATGCTCAAGCAGGTATTGCAGTAACATTTACTGATGTTGGCATTGGAAATGCACACGAACTTGAGATGACTAAGAAACTGTCTAAGACAGTTATCGCTCTCGATGGTATTGTTCAGCAACCAATCACATATACTCCATTAGCACATACATTACAATACAATAGTGGATCTATCTCTGCTGGTATTGCAACATTTAACTTGAGTGGAATCTCTTCTATTCAACCAAGAGATATTCTTAAGATTGATGATGAGTATATGAAGGTTGTTGAGGTTGGAGTTAGCACCAATGTTGGTGGTGCTATTCTTGGACCAATCAATGGTATCATTGCCGCTGGTACTGCTGCCACATTCCCAACGGTTTCTGTTGTTAGAGCATCTGTTGGAACAACTGCTGTTTCCCATAACGATGGAGCAAATGTTCAGATCTACAGAGGTTCTATTAACATTGTAGGAAATGAGGTATGGTTCACGGATCCACCAAAAGGAAATACCAGATCTAGAAGAAATGAAAGTAATCTTCCATATGTTAAAGCACAGTATTCTGGCAGAACTTTCCTGAGATCAGATTATGATACAAATATGATCTTTGATGATATTTCCGATCAGTTTACTGGTATTGGCAAAACATATACCATGACTGTTCAGGGAATCAATACAACTGGTGTTGATATTGGAAATGGAATTCTGTTTATTAATGGCGTTTTCCAAACCCCAACAACTATTAACAACTCTGGCAACAACTATGAGTTTGAAAATGATCCAGTTGCTGGAATCTCTAGCGTTGTATTTACTGGTATCACATCAACAGATGGATCCTTTATCAAATCTGAGTTTGATATTAACCAAAACCAACTTCCAAGAGGGGGTTTGATTGTTTCTCTTGGATCTACTCCTGGTCTTGGATATGCACCTCTTGTTGGTGCAAAAGTTAGAGCAGTTCTTGATGGATCTGGAACTATAACAGATATTATTAGCATCGGAACTACTATTACTGGTGCAAGTTTGGGCGTTTCTACAGCATCTTATGATAACGAATCTGGCATCATTCAAATTGAAACAGATTCCCCTCACGGATTTGGTGGTGGAGATAGAGTAAAACTTGTTGGACTTGCATTTACTTGCCCAACCAACCCAGGTATTACCTCATACTTCCCAGAGGATCAACCAAACTATGTTGATCGTTCTTACGACATTGTTAATATTCTTTCAGATACATCAATAGCAGTTAATGTTGGTCCAAGTACAATCCAACACAATTACATTGGATTTGGTACTGTATATGAATACTTTACTCTGAATAGTGGGTCTGGATATAGAGATCCTGTTTCCATTGGCGTAACTGATCCAAATCACAATGGATCTGAAGCAAGTATTTCTGCAGTTGTTGGTGCTGGCGGAACTCTTGGATTTGTGATCAATGATGGTGGATCTGGATATTCAGAACCATACATTGAGATTCCACAACCAGTTTATGAAAATATGTCAGTTACTGGCGTATCAAGACTTGGAATCGGAACAACCACAGACACTGGAAGCAATCTTCTTCTGAATCTTAAGATTGGTGCCGCAAGCACCACAGTTGGTATTGGTTCTACATTGTTCTTGGTTGAATCTTTTGAAGTTGCAAGACCTGGATATTCTTTCCAGGTTGGTGATGTTTTTAAAGTTGTTGGACTTGTTACAGCAAAAGATTTCTCCGAACCAGTATCTGAGTTCCAACTGGAAGTTGTTGAAACATTTAATGACTTGTTCTCCTCTTGGTCATTTGGAGAAATGGACTACATCGATAGCACAAGATTCCTCCAAAACGGAACTAGAACAAGATTCCCATTATTCTACAATGGACAGTTATTGAGTTTTGAGGTTGATCCCAATAATCCTCTCTCAAGTGCGATTGATCTTGATGCAGTTCTTGTTGTTTTTGTTAATGGTGTTCTTCAGCAACCAAAATATGCTTACCAGTTCTCTGGTGGAACATCGTTTATCTTCACAGAACCACCAAAAGAATCCGATAAGGTTGATATCTTCTTCTATCTTGGACAAGATGGTGTAGATGTTACTGTTATTGATGTTAATGAATCAATCAAGATTGGTGATGAAGTTTTTGTTAGAAAGCACCCACTTTATACAACAACAGAAGATCAATCTCGCGATAGAACGATTGCAGATCTGTTGGGATCTGATACAATCGAAACCGATATCTACGTTGGTAATGGAATAGATGAAACAACATTCAGACCATTTGATTGGATTAAGCAAAAGAATGATAAGTACATCAAGGGTCAGGTTGTTTATAAGGTAAGAGATTCTCTCGAACCATTCATCTACCCAACTGCAAAGATTATTGGTGATATTGATTCCGGAACAACTGAAATATTTGTGGATAATGCACAGTTCTTCAACTATGAAGAAGATAATTATGGAATCAACATCAATACTTTCGATTCTATGATTATTGGTGGAAGTGATCCAGTTTCTGCTGCATTTACTGCAACAGTTTCTGCGGCAGGTACAGTAAGTGCGGTTACAGTTACAAATGCAGGTCTCGGATACTCAACATCTGTACCTGTTAAATTCTCAGCACCATCTATCATCGGTGTTGGTATTGGATCAACTGCAACTGGAACAGCAACAGTTTCTGGAGGATCTATAACTTCGGTTACGATTACAAATCCTGGTTTGGGTTATACAAGCACTAATCCACCACAAGTTATTGTTGAAGTTCCAGGATTTACCAAAGAAACTATCACCAATATTCAGAATATTCAAGGATTCTCTGGAATCATAACCGGAATCAGCACAACAACAGGAACAAATGGACATCCACTTGCACTGAAGATAAACTTCCGCGCAAATGCATCAGATGCCAATGATCTTCAAGCAGGTTATCCACTGCTTGTTTACAACACAACTGTTGGAACTGGTGTTACTTCCGTTAACAGTGAAGATTCTTCCATTGTTGGAATCGGAACATTGTTCTTAGACAATGTTTATATCGTTAACTCTAAGGTAAGTTTTGGACCTGATGCAGAGATAATCTGCAATGTTCACACTAATAGTTCTATCATTGGTCTTAACACTGAAGGATCAACTACAATGCCACTAGGAAATATTTCTTGGGGTAGAATATATAATTACGATTTGAGAACTAATCCAGTTTCTATTGGAGTTACTGGGTTGACCGTTGATTCTGGTTTATCAACCTTCCCAACAATCCAGAGAAGAACCTTTGGACTGAGGAACAGTGGTGCTATTAGAAAACGTTCTAACTTGCTATAACAAGCTATAAATACATAAAAAAGATAAAAAATGTCAGCGATAGTTACTGATCAGTTTAGAATTCTGAATGCCAGTAATTTTGTAGAGTCAGTTGAATCTTCTTCCAACTCTTATTACATTACGGTAAATCTTGCCAATCCAACCGCAGTTGGTTTTGGAAGATCTACTTCATGGAACTTAAATCCTCCAGCACCTGTTGATAACTTTGCTTACAACAGTCACGCTGGAGATGTTTCTTTGTATGGAAAAAGGATAACCTCGGCAAATATTAGGAGACTTGTCAGAAGAATAGATTGGGCATCTGGAAGTAGATACGAAATGTATCGAAATGATTACAGCATTCTCAATCCAGCACCTCTGACAAATGCATCAAGATTGTATGATGCAAACTATTATGTAATGAACTCTGATTATAGAGTTTACATTTGCATAGAAAATGGTTCAAGCGGAAGCAATCCAAAAGGAAATGTTTCTCAAGATGAACCAACCTTTACTGATCTGGAACCATCTAGAGCGGGTGATAGTGGAGACGGATATATCTGGAAGTATTTGTTCACTATATCACCAAGTGATATTATTAAGTTTGATTCTACCGAATATATTACTGTTCCAAATGCATGGCAAACATCGACTGATTCTCAGATCAGAGCAGTAAGAGAAGCAGCAGATTCGTCACAAAACGAAAATCAAATCAAAACCGTTTATATTGAAAACTCTGGCGCAAACTATTCTAATGGTTTGGGTCAAGAATTAAACATTATTGGTGACGGAACTGGAGGAAGAGTTAGAGTTGATGTAGAAGGTGGAAAAATCACCAATACCGTAGTTACATCTGGTGGTAAAGATTATAGTTATGCTCTTGTTGATTTGGGTTCTATCAACTCAAATACAACAGGAACTAGTGCAAAACTTATTCCAGTAATACCACCATCAAAAGGGCACGGATATGATGTATATACCGAACTTGGAACTGACAAAGTTTTAGTATATGCAAGATTTGATGATTCAACAAAGGATTTCCCAGTTGATACTAGTTTTGCTCAAGTTGGTATTGTAAAGAATCCGACTTCTATTGGATCTGATCAAATCTACACAGAAAATACTTTTACTGGATTGTTCTCAGTTAAGTTTACATCCATCACTGGAACACCTTCTGTGGGTGAAAAGATTGAGCAGTTAGTTGCTAATGGAACAGGAAAGGCATATGGTTATGTCGCTTCTTGGGACAGTGAAACAAGTGTTTTGAAGTATTTTAGAGATCGTTCTCTCTACTACAACCAAACAACATTTGATCAGCAAGATTATGTTGGAATCTCTACTAATGGTAGAGCATACACCTTTGAATCATCTTCAAACCTGATTAGAGGTCAGTCATCTGGATTTACTGCTTCCATTGATACTGGATTTGCTGGTATTACCACAAATCCAACTGGAACCAAGTTAATCAATCTTGGCGTTAACTTTACAAATGGGTTGGCATCTCCTGAAATAAATAAAGGATCAGGAGACTTAATCTATCTTGATAACAGACCTAGCATTGCTAGGAACCTCCGCCAAAAAGAAGACATTAAAGTTATACTGGAATTTTAAAAAATGCCACAAAAGACGAATCTCAATGTAAATCCTTATTATGATGATTTTGATAAGGAGGATAACTTTTATAGGGTTCTTTTTAAACCTGGATTCCCAGTTCAGGCAAGAGAACTTACAGGTCTTCAATCGATTTTACAAAATCAATTAGAGTCTTTTGGAAGTCATATTTTTAAAGAAGGATCTATGGTAATCCCTGGTGGGGTTACTTGCGATAATGCATTTACAACTGTAAAGGTAAATCCAGATCATTTAGGTATTGATATCACAGTATACCTTGATGCTGTTGTTACTGCAAACAACGGTAAAGGAGCGAAGGTACGTGGTCAAAACTCTGGTGTTGTAGGAACACTGAAGGGTTATTTACTTCCTCCCGATGAAGGAGTAGAAGAGATTACTTTATTCGTCAAGTATCGTGACGGTGCAGATAATGGCGAAACAGTAAACTTTGAAGACGAAGAAACATTAATACTTGAAGAGAACGTAACTTACGGCAATACTACCTTAAATGCTGGAGATACAGTACTTACTGTTTTCTCTGTTGATGCAACAGCAACTGGTTATGCTGTAGGTGTTTCTGAAGGTGTATATTTTATTAGAGGTGTGTTTGTAGATGTCCCAACATCACAAATTGTCCTCGATCCATATAATAACGAACCATCATATAGAGTTGGATTTGATATTGTTGAGGAAGTAGTCAACTCCGATATTGATCCATCACTTAACGATAACGCTAAAGGATTTACTAACTACGCTGCTCCAGGCGCAGATAGACTTAAAATCAGCGTTAAACTGGCTAAGAAGAATCTTTTAGATTTCGATGATACAAACTTTGTAGAACTTGTTAAAGTTGATCAGGGAGAAATCAAAAAACTCCAGAATAAGTCTGAGTATAGTGTAATCAAAGACTACTTTGCAAAGAGATCTTATGAAGAGTCTGGAAACTATGCTATTGATCCATTTAAAGTAGATGTTGTTAACTCATTAAACAACGAAACTGGTAATGGAGGTCTTTACAGAGAGGGTCAAAAAACTGAGCAAGGAAACGATCCTAGCGATGATTTAATGTGTGTCAGAGTTTCTGCCGGAACAGCATACGTTAAGGGATTTGATATTGATCTGGTAGGATCAACAATTGTAGATGTTCCAAAACCAAGAACAACCAAGAAAGTTAATACTGCAGTAGTCCCATTTTCAATGGGAAGTTTACTCAAGGTCAATAATGTATATGGCGTACCATACTTAAATATTGGTTCTCCAACTGGAAGTGGAGATAACACAATCTCACTTTATAATAGAAGAAGAAATACTTCTACAATTGATGCTGGAACTGGTCTGAAGATTGGTGAGGCAAGAATATACTGGTATGGAGTTTCCGATGCTCCTTATACTGGTGCATCTACGCAGTGGGATCTATATCTCTATGATATTCAAACATACACAACACTTTATCTTGGTAAAGAATATTCTACTTCGGAAGTACCACTTACTTCATTTGTAAGAGGTCTTTCTAGTGGAGCAACTGGATATCTTGCAGCAAAACCAAATGGTGCAGCATTCAGTCTTTCCCAAACATCTGGAACATTTTTAGTTGGTGAGCAAGTAATCATCAACGAAAATGAAGAGTATAAAGTAGGCATTAAACACGTTAATGCTCATAGTGTTGAAGATATCAAATCTGTATGGCAAGATTCAAATACCTTAAACACGGACTTACAAAGAGACTTTATTGCCGACGCAGTTTTATATCCAGGACTACCACCTAAATTTTCTATTACTGATAAGTTAACCGTTAGTGGTGGAAATACTGGTGCTGTTCCAGGAAGATATTTTTCTGGTGTAACTGGTATTAAAACGGAAGCAATTGTTGCATATCAAACTGCTGGACAAAATGATCTGAACTTCAATAGAATTGACTCTATTGCTGCCAATGGAACATCAATTGGATTAGCAGCATTGGATTCTAGTGTTGTTGGCGTTGCAAGAGCAAATGTTGATAATGGTGATTCTACTTTTAGAATCATGACTCCAAGGATCAAAGGTATTGAAGCATCTGGACTTTATTCAGAACTTCCAAGAGTTAATATTTCATCCGTTGATCTTGCACAGTCAGAACTGACTATTACTAGGCAGATTACTGGTCAAACAACTAATGGTAGTGGAGAACTTACTATCACAACTGCTGATATCGTTTCTGATTCTTCTATAGGCATTAGTAGTGTATTTTTTGAGTCGTTTGATGCTGAAAGATATTCAATCCACTATGCAGACGGAACAACAGAAAATCTAACTGGTGATCAGTTTACACTAGGTGCAAATGGAGGATCTGTAACATTCACAAATCTTGTCGCATCACAAACAAATAATGTAACTGCTATTGTTACCCTTAAAAAAGCAAACGTTACAAACAAATCGAAAGATTTTGTAAGAAGCAAGCAAGTATCTGTTACTAGAACAAGTGGTGCTTCAACTGCTGCGGGTCTTACCACAAGTCTTTACTATGGTTTGAGAATCGAAGACGAAGAAATTTCACTGAATATTCCTGATGTTGTAAACATTCGTGCTATTTACGAATCAACAAATACTTCTGCTCCAGTTTTAGATAAGTTGACTTTTGCTACTGGATTGGCATTGGATCAAAATGCAATCATCGGTGAAAAACTAGTTGGTCAGGATAGCAGAGCAGTTGCACAAGTAGTTAATAGAACATCAACATCTGTTGATTTTGTATATCTCAATGAAAATACATTTGAAGTTGGCGAATCTGTCAAGTTTAAAGATTCTTCCATTGAGGCAATAATACAAGAGATTACAAAGGGAAGTTATCTCGATAAAACTAAGAACTATATCTTAGACAAGGGACATAAGAATCAGTACTGCGATTACTCAAGAATCAGAAGAAAGCAGGGAAGTGCAGTTCCTTCTAAGCAACTCTTGATTATCTTAGATCATTATAAGGTTTCTGCAGGAAATAGTGGAGACATTTTCACTGTAAACTCATATACAAGCGATAGATATACTTCAGACATCCCAGCAGTTCCAAATGGAACTAGTATGTCTGATGTTCTTGATTTCAGACCAAGAGTTACTGAGTTTGATCCTTCTACAACAAATGCATCTCCATTTGCATTTAGTAGCAGATCTTATGAATCCACTTACAGATATATTATCTCACCAGATGAAACCTCAACTCTTGGATATAGTTATTATCAACCAAGAATTGATTTACTCACACTGAATCGTCTTGGTGAAGTTGAAGTTGTTCAGGGCGAACCAAACGATACTCCTCAAGCACCAGTTCTTGCTGATGATGCAATGGAGATTGCACAAATCAGTCTTCCTGCATATCTTTATAATCCCGCAAAAGATCCAAGAATCTTACTGCGCGATAACAGAAGATTCACAATGCGCGACATTGCGAAACTTGAGGAAAGAATTGAAAATCTTGAGGAAGTTACCAGCTTGACAATGCTGGAACTGAATGCAAAATCTTTGGAAGTAACCGATGCAAATGGTCTGAATAGATTCAAGTCTGGATTTATCGTTAGTGACTTTAGAGATAAGTCATTGGCAGATCCAAGATATACAACTATTGATGTAAGTAAAAATGGTGCTACTGCCATTGCTCCAGTAGATTTCTGGTCTATGCAGGCAGAACTGGCACTTGATCCAGGAATTGATAGAACAAAAGCAGATTTGTCTCAGAACTTAAAACTGCTTGATCCAAATATTCAAAAGACTGGAGATCTTTTAACACTTGCGTATGAAGAGGTTGATTGGATTAATCAACCACATGCAACTAACGTAGAAAACGTTAACCCATTCAACGTTATTGTATTTGTTGGTGGTATTGCATTAGATCCACAATCAGATAACTGGGTAAGAACAATCTATATTGATGATCATAGAGTTGAATCAACAGGTGCTGATTGGGTACAGGAAGCGAAAGTAAATGTTAATGTTGATAATCAAACTGAGTATGTAACTTATAAGAAAGGTGGTGGTAGAGGTGAAAAGAAAACCAAAGCATTTACCACCACAACCACAACTACAACTACATCTTACAAACCAAAACTTCAAGGTCCTGCAAGAGAGTTTAATTATGTTGAAGACGTAAAGGTTTCTGGAAATGCAGATCCATTTATGCGTTCTAGAAACGTATACTTTAATGCAAATGGATTAAGACCATTTACAAAACACTATCATTATCTTGATAGTCAGCAAGTTGACCTTGTACCAAAACTTTGTGAAATCAATATGGTTTCTGGTACTTTCCAAGTATTTGAAGATGCTGACATCTATCACGGCGGAAGAAAAATCGGTTTCATCAGAGTACAAAGACCAAATCATAAGTTTGGTGATACCAGCAGACCTGACATTGGTGCAGGTTTAGGATCTCCTGCTGTTCTTGTTGAAGAATATAGTGTTGATCCATATGATAGAACGAGACCAGCACCTGGGACGATTTATTCTCCAACATCTAAACTTATCAACTTTGGTGTAAGAGCACTTGCGACGGAAGAAAAATATTATGGGTATGTAACTACAGGTGCAAAAGTTGTTGGTAGAACAAGCGGTGCAATTGCAACTATTACTAGAGCAGAATTAGTTTCTGATAACTGGGGCGATATTGTTGCCAACTTCTTCTTCAGAGATCCAAATAGCAGCCCACCACCACCAGTTAAGGTCAAGAGTGGAACTAAAACTGTAAAAGTTACTGCAGTTCCTCCTGGTGTTACCCCACTCCCAGGTTCTACAGTGTTTGCTAGTGAAGCACTTGGAACTTATAGCGGTTCTGGAACCATTCTTAAGCAAGAAACAAGTCGCGTTTCTGTTAGAAATCCACCCAAACCTGCAGCAAAACCAACTGAGGTTAGTGTTAAGGTTAAGGCACCTCATAGAGATCCTCTTGCACAATCATTTACTGTTGATGGTAGAGGCGCATTCCTCACATCGTTTGATCTCTATTTTGCAACCAAAGATCCTGGTGCAAAGATCTATGTTGAACTTAGAACTGTTGAACTTGGAACACCAACATCGTTCCTTGTCCAAGACTTTACTCAGGTTGCCTTAAATCCTGAAAACATCAATATCAATGAGGCAAATCCATTCGAACCAGTTCCAACTAGAGTTAGATTCCCATCTCCAGTTTATCTGGAAGCAGACACTGAATATGCAATCGTAATTCTTTCACCTGCATCTGATGGATATGAGATGTGGACTGCTACGATGGGCAAGAAGACTGTTAGAACACAGAATCTTCCCGATGTTCAAAATGTTGTTGTTACCAAACAGTATATTGGAGGATCTCTCTTTAAGTCTCAGAATGGTACTATTTGGACTCCAAGTCAGTATCAAGATCTGACGTTTAAACTTTATAAAGCAAAGTTTGTTCCATCCGGAACACTTACATTCTATAACTCTGATATTACTCCTGGCGGAGATAATACTTCCACACTCCAAGAGAATCCAATTGAAGGTTTACCAAGAAAACTGAAACTCCCTGTTAGTGGAGTCACTGCTACAGAGATTGCAAATATTGTTCCTGGAGTTAAGATTGGTGAAGGATCTTCGCCAAGTATCACAGGTATTGTTGAAAATCTTGGTGGTCCAATTCCAACAGGAACTGGAAACATCGATATTATTACTGCTGGTGATCAATATCCAAATGGAACTCATACTGCTGTTCCTTTGTTCTCACTTACTGGAAAAGGATCTGGAGCACAAGCAACGGTCACAGTTTCTGGAAATATAGTTACTACTATTAACGTTACTACCAGTGGTAGTGGATATGTAAATGGTGAAACGTTAGGAATCACCACTTCCAATATTGGTGGTGGATCTGGAGCAAGAGTTAGTGTGAAGGAGCACGGAACCTTTGATACCATCTACTTAACAAGCGTTCAGGGTGAAAACTTTACCAACTCCGAAACAATCGTTTACTACACAGACCAAAATGATGAAGCAACAAGAACTTCTACTTCAGCAAGTGTAAATGGTTCTTCGACTTTGATTGATGATAGATTCTCTGGAAATGTTTTCAGAGTGAAGCAATACAATCACGCACATCACGGCGGAAATAACAAGATTGAAATCAATGATATTTCTCCAGATAGAGAAAGAGTTGCACTGACTGGCGCATTTGGTTTGAATGATACAACTGTATCAGTTGCGAACACCTCAGTATTTGCAACATTTGAAGGAATCACAACCAGTCGCGGTTATGCATTGATTCAGAATGAAGTTGTTTCTTATAGCAATATTAGTGCTGGTTCTGGTGGAGCAGGAACTCTTACCATTGATGGAAGAAATCTGAATGGTACGGTTAAGATTGATCACTCAACCGATGACTTTATTCAACCATATGAAGTTAATGGTGTTTCTCTGATGAGAATCAACACTTCTCATGATATTCCAGCAACGTACTATAAGAACGAGAGTTCTGATCTTGACAACTATTACTTGGAGTTCAACAGATCAACTCCAACAAATAGATCTAGTGGAAGATCGATGTTGAACTTCCAAGCACAGAAAGGATTTGGTGGAAAGACTGTTGGAATCTCACAAAACCATCAGTTTAGTACTATTGAACCAGTATTTAACTTGATCACTCCAGGCAAAGGAACTTCTGCAAATAGCAGAATCAGAACAATATCTGGAACAAGTGCTGGTGGAAATGAAGTTTCATTCATCGATCAAGGGTTTGAACCAGTTCCTCTGAATAGAGTTCTCCACTTTAACACGCCTAGAATGGTTGCTTCTAGAGTCAATGAAGTCACGAGATTGACAAATCTCCCATCAAATAAATCACTCACAATGAGTGTAGACTTTAGAACTGAAAATGAAAACCTATCACCTGTAATGGATATTCAAAACTCCACTTTCATTCTTGGTAGAAATAAAACTAATAATCCAATTGATGATTATGTTGAAGATCCAAGATCTAATGAAGTTAATAGTGATCCTCACGGTGCAGTATTTGTTACAAAGATGACTGGTTTACAGCAACCAGCAACAAGTTTGAAGATATTCATTGGCGCAAACAGACAAGAAAATGCAGACTTCAGAGTTTTCTACAAACTCTTTAAGGCAGATTCTAGTGAAATCACTCAAAAGTTTGTTCCTTTCCCTGGATATGATAATATGAAAGATACTGATGGTGATGGTTTTGGTGATGAAGTTATTGATCCAAATAAGAATAGTGGCAGAGCAGATGCTTTTGTTGCACCTAACAATACTGAATCATTCTCAGAATATCAGTTCACTGCAGATAACTTGGAGCAGTTTGACGCTTTCGTTATCAAAGTTGTTCTTTCCTCAACAAATGAGTCGACCCCTGTAAAACTGAAAGATTTCAGAGCAATCGCCCTTGCATAATATGGAAAACAGTGAAGATCTAATACCAGTTGAAGGATACAGTAACCTGTTCAGGGACAGGTTCACTGGTGCTATTGTCAATACAGACAAATCTGCTTATTCGAACTATATTAGAATGAAAGAACAAAAGCAGAGAGAAAAAGATGAACTTAATAAAATAAAAAGTGATATTGAAGAAATCAAATCTCTATTAAAGGAATTG
>Ga0181592_10000877_pt1 | contig 23900 bp, 6 predicted proteins | sample 071ome_20_FD_133755 | JGI IMG/M metagenome (GOLD analysis project Ga0181592, IMG submission 133755) | Coastal salt marsh microbial communities from the Groves Creek Marsh, Skidaway Island, Georgia - 071412BT metaG (megahit assembly) | ecosystem: Environmental > Aquatic > Marine > Intertidal zone...
CAATTTATATCTTGAATTCGAAAGAGAGCAACTGTAGTTATGGCACTAATCAACAGACAAAATAATTTATTTGCTGCTGAGGACTGGAAAGTAGCATATAAAGCATATAGCGAAGTAAATTTTCAAGCATACGATTTTGACACAATTAGATCTGCGCTAGTTGACTATGTGCGTACAAATTTCCCAGAAAACTTTAATGACTATATTGATAGCAGTGAATTTATTGCTATTATAGAATTACTTGCATACTTGTCGCAATCTCTTGCTTTTAGAATGGATCTAAACAGCAGAGAAAACTTTTTAGAAACTGCTGAAAGACGAGACTCTGTGTTCAAACTAGCACGTATGCTTGGATACAATCCTCGCAGAAATGTGCCTGCTAGTGGATTAATGAAAATTGTTGCTGTGAGAACAAACGAGCCAATAACAGACAGTTTGGGTAATGACTTGAACAACATCAACATATTTTGGGATGATGCAAACAACCCAGACGCATATGAACAGTTTATAACCATTCTAAACTCTGCTATGAATGTTACTAATAGATTTAGTACACCAACTAAAACAGGAACCGTGAATGACATAAATTGTGAGTTGTATGAAATCAATACTCCGGCTACCGCACCTCTTGCATATGATTTTGAATTATCAGTTTCAGGCGTAGAACGTAACTTCCAGGTTGTTAATCCTGATTTTAAAGATGCAGGAACATTTTTTGAGAGACACCCAGATCCTGTTGATAATTTTAACATAGTCTATAGAAACGACGGCACCGGCATAAGCAGTAATAATTCTGGATTTTTTGTAATGTTCAAGCAAGGAACATTATCTTCAGCAGACTATAACTATACCACCAGAGTTGAAAATAGAACACAAAATGTTGATGTTGGTAACATAAATGAAACTGATGTATTTTTACAGCAGATTGAATCTAATGGAACTGTTTTACAAAAATGGACGCAGATTCCAAACACAATTGGGCAAACACTAAATTACAATGATGTTGCTCTCGGAACTAGAACACTTTATTCTATAGAAAATTTAAATAACGCAGGTATTAAACTGAGATTTCCTGATGGCAACTTTGGCGATATTCCGTTTGGATTATTCCGTTTACGTTACCGAACAAGTGACCCAGAAACATTTACATTGCAACCAGAAGATGCAAGAAATGTAAAAGTAAATATACCTTATCAAAATGCACAAGGTACTGCGTTTACCTTAACTCTCACATTCAGTTTACAAGAAAGTGTGAGTAACAGTTTACCGCCTGAAACACTCACGGCAATTAAACAACGTGCGCCACAAGTTTACTATACACAGAATCGTATGGTAAGTGCGCAAGACTATAATATTTTTCCTTTTAGTCAAACAACAAATATATTAAAGCTGAAAGCAATAAACAAAACGCATGCAGGCCATAGTAGATACATTGATATCAACGACCCAACAGGCACATATCAAAACCTAGAAACTTTTGCCAGCGACGGAGCTTTGTACAGAGAGTTTAGTAACGGCACTGACAGTACAACTATATCTGAAAACAATACCACATCAGAATCTATAGATTATGATATACCTTTGATGTTGAAAAACAAAAACCTCAATAACTTTGTTTATGAAAACTTTAGACAAGTGTGGACCAGTGCAGACCCAGACAAGTTTAATCTTACTTCTAAATCTGTAACTTGGAAAACGTTGCCAGCAGTGTCAGGTAAAAACATCACAGGTTATTTTGAAGAATCATCATCAGGGACCACACGAGTGCTAGTCAATTCATCTGGCACAGGTTTTGAAATGTTTGTTGATAATAATTTGTTAAAATTTGTAAATCCATCTGATCAAACACAGTATCAGTGGGCGCGAGTTGTTAGTGTTGCAAACAACGGTGCATTAAGCAGCGGATTGAGCACAAGCACTGGACCTTTTAAATTAAGTGCTGCTATACAAGACGGTTGGTCTCCTAGAGAATTTATTTCCACCATGCGCAAAAGTTTTATAGCTTCAGAAAAATCTAGTATAAAAGCAGAAATGGATAACAAGCGCAACTTTGGATTAGGTTATGATCCAGTTGCTGATTCCTGGTATGTTATTACTAATACTAATTTAGATAAAACTAGCAAATGGTCGCCTACATATGCTGGCAACACCAGCGGTACAAATTTAGATGCCAGCTGGTTATTGCTGTTTACTTATTCTGCAATTACTACATCAAATTACAAGTATACTGTGACACTACGAGGTCAGCAATATATTGTACAGAGTAAAAACGATTTAAAATTTTACAACATCAACAACGTAAAAGTTGCTGATAGCACAAATAACGCAAGTAAAGATTTAATCACATTCACAACACTGAATTACAAACCTGGTACTGCAGAAACTTTTACTTGGACAGACAATGACAGCGACGATTTAGGCGAAGTGTGGGAAAGTGACGAAACTTTTGAACAGTACACTCCGAATAGTTATAATCCAGACATACCACTAAAAACCAGAGGAACAAAGTGGTACAATGTCGAAGTTGATTTTGTTACTAACGTTGGTATATTTCAAAACGGTGATTCAGTTGTTAACAAATTTGTAAGTCAAGCCACAGTTCCTTTGCAAACATATTTTGCTGATGGCACACAAGGTACTGCTGCGTCATCAAATGCAACTATTGCAAACAACAGTGGCAGGATAGGTTACTTGCCTGCAAACATCTCTATACCTTTTAGCAATACCACTTTTGGCTACAATATATTAGACACTGCTAACGGTAATGTTGTTTATAAAGACTATAATTCTGCAACAGGTCAACTTGAAATTTATGTTGCTAACATTAATGTCGGCACTTACAGCTACGGTTCGTCAGGTTCTGCAAATACAGGTACAACAGGACGATTAATTTTATCTGATGCAAATACATCAGCACAAACAGGTAACTTATTGTTGACCGGAGTATGGAATAACTCTTTTACTCATTTCACTGACGGTACAACAAATCCGCGTTCTCGCGATAAAATTGTTGTAAAGTATAAAACAGACAAAGAACAAATTGATCAAAACATCGAATGGAATGTTATTGCACCCGTTAAGTATAATGACGGCTACACTGATAATAGAAAAGCAGTGGTGTATCCGATTGACACTGACGGCGATCTTGTTCCTGACAGGCCTTTACAATTCAGAGAGTTTGTGGGCACAGATGATTTAATTTTCTTTGAGTACTACACTGATTTTGATGGTTACTCATATGATAGGCCACTTGCTGGTAATATTGTGGACTATAGAAGTTACGATGACTTAACTGTTAGTTTTTCAACTGATAGTATTAAACCAACTGGTTTACCTGATACAAGGAAAATTAGTGATATAGATTTACTTGTGGTAAAAGATATTAGTCTCATCGGGTCTACTATTAACGGTGTCGACGCTGTTACTAACTCTTCGGGGTTGATAATATATGATTACACAACTGAAAAAATGTATAAAGTAACACCTGACAGCTCTAGTCCGACAACAATTGCTCATGTTGTTGAAACAACAGATTATTTTGTCAGGAATGGCAGAGCATCCGGGCAAAACACAGCATTGATAGAAGATGATGATATTATATTTAAATGGAAGCACGTTGCTCCTAAAGATGTGAGGATAGACCCCAGCATCAGTAATATAATAGAAATGCTGGTGTTAACTAATTCATATTACAGCGAAATACAAAAATATAAAAATGTACCAGGCACAGAATACCCACTAGCACCTACTCAGTCGCAATTGGCTACTGAATTTTCTGCACTCGATGAATTTAAAACAGCAAGCGATTCGTTAGTTTATAAAAGCGCAGAATTCAAACTACTGTTTGGGACCGATGCAGAACCAGAGAATCAGGCTAAATTTAGAATAGTTAGATTACCTGGGTCAAGTATAAGTGACAACGAAATAAAAAGTAGAGTAATTGCAGCATTTAACACATTCTTTGACGTTAACAACTGGGAGTTCGGCGAGACATTTTATTTTACAGAATTAAGCAGTTATGTGCATCAAAGACTAGGAAGTAATATTGGTAGTATTGTGATTATACCTCGTAACACAGCTGGCACATTTGGTGATCTTTTCCAAATAAAAGCTGATCCAAATGAGTTGTTTTTAAATACTGCAAAAGTGAGCGACATTGAAATTGTTGAGAAAATTAGTTCTCAAACACTTAGAGCTGATAGGTAGAATGATTCATGGCTGATAAGATTGTTAACCAGCTTCCGGTAGTACTTCAAACTACTGCCATTAAAAACTTTTTTGAAAATACAGTTGAACAACTGTACAGTCAAGCAAACACGACCCCATTAAAAGGATTTATTGGCAAGCAAACAGGAGAAGATGCGGCACTGCTGGGCGGTTTTATTGCAGAGAACACTCCGGATCGCAGAGAGTACAATCTCACACCTGCTGTCAACAACATCAACTCCATCACTGGTGAAAGTGAAAATCTGTTGTTTTATGACGAACTGGTAGACATATTAGAAACCAGAGGTGTTACTACACGAAACCATAACACTATATTTGGAAGCACATATCGTGTTTTCATGCCACCCATAGACATCGACAAGTTTGTGAATTATCAAGAGTACTATTGGTCGTTGTCTGGCCCTAGTACAATAACTATTACTGCTACTCTACAATCTCCTATTAACATTGAAATAGATGTATTAGGTAAATCATCGTTTACACACAGTGGCACAACACTGCGTAATGGCATGATTATTAAATTTGTTGACAACGGTTATACAATTCCAGCAAACTGTGTATCCAATGCAACGTATAAAGCAGATGTTGAATACATTGTAGGCGGTGTAGGCGAAAGCATTTATCTTGTAGAAAAAGATTTAACTAATAATACATCATATGGCGGCAGTGAACAAGACACTAAAGATTATATTATCATTGAAAGAGGCAGTTACAACAACACTGCATGGAGTCGCGTTAATCATTGGTATCACAGGAATAATTTTAAAGATGCAGGCGATGATTTACCTGCACGTGAGTATCGAGCGAATAGACCTATTATAGAATTTGACAGGCACGTAGAATTATACGATAGCGGCACATCCACGTATGGTGTTGCAACTGTAAATGCAGGTGGTCACACTATTACTGAAATTGAAGGATTAGCAACATTTACTGTTGATGCCCACACACTTGTAAATGATGACATTGTGTATTTTCCTAATGAGAGTGCATCTAATAGACAATACCTATACAAAGTTAGCGGTGTTGGCTCAGCTATTGTTTTAACAGCAACTTCTACTACTCCTATTGCTACAGGAGGATCTGTAAGCGTAAGTTCGGGTAATACATTTAAAGGCTTAGATTATTTTTACAATGGTACTTCGTATCAAGAAGCACAGCGTAAAATAGGAGAAAACCAGCCGCCGTTATTTGTGTTGTATGATGATACCAGAAATAGATTAGACAACACCGGATTATATTACAAAAGCACTTTTACTGGTAGCAAAATCTTTGGATACAAAATAGGAAACGGCCAAAACGACACAGAGCTTGGGTTTCCGTTGTCCTATACTCCTTACAAATCAGTAAGCGAAATTACATTTGAAAACTTTATTCAAAGTGAAAGAGTTTCATATGAAACTTTTGGATCGTCTACACTTAATTCTGTGTTGGGTAGTTACTACTATAAACTAGCGAAGCCTACACCAGAGTATCATTCGTACTGGAAAAATAGTCCTGAACGCAATGAGCAGAAAATTATTACTACTCATTATATCACTCAAATAGAAGTAGATGATAACAAATTAGTGTATAACATTGGTGCAACACCCAATGTTAATAGTGCTACGCCTAGTGGCTACGATATTATGGTTAAAGTTAATGGCGCATTGGTATCAGATTATATCTATCAATCACCTAACTCTATAAAATTTAGTAGCTTTACATTTAGCAGTGGTGATATAATAGACATCGAAGTTGAAAGCAAAGAAGGCATCGTACAAATTAATGACAGCAGATATTCTATACCTTTAAGCTGGAAGGCTAACCCTCACAACCAAGAAATAGAATTAGTTGCAGAGCCAGACTATCTGTCTCACTTTAAGCGTTACATCGAAAGACAACAGAATTTTTCCGGAGACTCATTAGGTTCTAACAATTTTAGCAGCACTGATAAAAACGTAGTGCATGCAAAAGACATTGTGCAAACAAACCACGATTTGATATTGTCTGCATTTTTATTAGATGATCAACCACATAACTTAGTTGACGCTATAAGATTCAGCGGCAGAGAATACGAAAAATACAAAGCAAGATTAATAAAAGAAATATCTAATTATTATGCTTCTTTTGACACAGAAAATTTAACCAATGAATATATCTTAGAAAGAGTGTTGAGAAACATTATTTCTTACAGTGTAGGCAAAGGTGTTTTTGACAGCACGTACATATTGCCGTTTGGTGACAACTACAAAGAACAACTGTTTGACGTTGCTTCCACTACAACAAAGTTTATACGCTGGATAATTATGATGATATCAGTTTAATAGAAAATTCACTGTTAGTTTATCGCCGTCCGATTGGTTCAGTTAGTGTTGAGTTATTAACACTTGACTCTGATTACACTTTCACATCCACAAATCCAATTACAATCACAGTTTCGAGCGATTTAGATTTAGGTGATACTATAATTACAAAATTGTACAACAAAGATAGAGATAGTGTGGCTTGCCCGGCTACTCCGAGTACCATGGGACTGTATCCTCTGTTTGTACCCCGTATAGAAACTGACAACAGTTATCAAACACCTATCCAGGTATTAGTAGGACACGATGGCAGTAAAACAACACTAAAAGGTGACCTTAGAGATACAATACTTTTAGAATTTGAAAAAAGAATTTATAACAGTGCAAGAAAAGAACTTAGAGATGCAAATTCTCTGCCTGCATTGAATGTGTTTGATGTTAGATCCGGCGCATTTAGAGACACTAATTTTGCTCCTAGAGAATATGCAGATCTGTTGAGAAATGGATTTATCAATTGGACAAATGCAAACAAAGTTGATTTTGTTATAAATGAATTTTTTGATCAAACAGACCAATGGACCTGGAACTACAGAGGAGAACAAGATGTGCCGGGCCATTGGAGAGGCTGGTATGAATACTATTACGACACAGTGAGACCTCATACTCATCCTTGGGAAATGCTTGCGTTTTTTGAAAAGCCCAGTTGGTGGGACACCCAATATGGTACAGATTATGGTAGTAATAATTTAAGCATGTGGGGAGACCTAGAAGAAGGTATTATACGTCAAGGCCCTAGAGAAAATGTCACCGACAACAAGTATCTCATAGAAAACCCTTTACGCAGGCAAGGGTTGAGCGATGTCTTGCCAGTAGATTCTTCTGCTAACTTATTAGCACCAGGACTGATTACATCTACCGGGTCAGCAGTTAAAACAGAAACATGGTCAAATATTCGTGTAAGCAGAACAGATGTCACTGATACAATTAAAGATACTACTAACACATTGGGTAGTAATTTGCCCAACGGCATACAAGCAACTTACGGTGCTGCAACAGCACTGAGAGTACTCTTTGATGCTAATGCAGCACCGCAAGCAGGCACGTATTGGGACTATAACGGTACATTGTCTGGTAATATAAGTGGTAGTGGTTTTGTGGAGGGATTTGACGGATTTATTACTCCATACATATTTGTTTCTAATGATAATTTACTTAAAAAATATCAACTGTACAACTATACGTTTGATAATCTAGCAGACCCTACAATAGTTGTAACTAAATTAACTGATCTATCAGATACCACAATTGGTTTATCTGTAACAGGTGTTCCAACATTAAATACTGCAAATGTAAATTCATGGAACAACGAAGGCGTTTGGTTTTATAATAATGCTTATCGAAACGAGCCACATGAGTTTGGTGTGTACACGTACACTCCATCATCAGTTGGACTTACCGAATGGGACGACAGTACGCACTCTCCTATAGTAGGATGGAGTTTTGACGGATTACCTATTTACGGTGCGTATGGATATGCAGAATATCATGCCAATGGACATGTAGCAGACTCAACATTAACAAATATTAAGAGCTGTTTCAAACTTAAACCAGGAGACAGACCTACTGGGCCATGCGGAAAGTACAGCGGAGAATTTGTACAAGACTATCAATACGACCCAGCAGTAGACGGCACTAACGGATACACTGGTACTCCAAGTGCAGGATTGTTGGGCAGATATAACATGCGTTATGGTGTGACACCTGACAGTCCAACAACACCGATTTTCTTTTACGTTGCTACCCACAACGACGATTTAAGTCCAATGTTCCCGTATACGTTAGGAGGAACAGCCAGTGGTGCTGATAACACTTATAAAGGTCAGTTTTATGCAGAACCAGTAAACATATCGCAAAATAACGTGGGCAATGTTACTGCCAGCGGACAACTTGTTGCAATCACGAGTGAATTGATTGTTACCAGCACATTAGTCTCAAGCCCAGCTGGAGATATTGATTACATTGGCCGTGCTTGGCGTTTTGGCGACTCTGCTCCAGTTGAAAACGCTTGGAAGTATAGCTCAGGGTATCCTTTTGCTGTAGCTGAAGCACTGCTATTAGCTAAACCTGGCAAATTTACCACAGTGTTCGGCGATCCTACGCACATAACATCACCAGAATTAGATTCTGCTAAAATTATAAACAGCACCGACCGTACGCCTTACGATTTTAGAAATCCAACGCATCAGCGTATTCACGGAGATATCGATTCCAATAACAACAGCATTATCAATGTTGGATATACGCAATTTATACACAGTTGGTTACAGTATCAAAAATTAAATACTAAAACTGATTTTGCTGACAAATTGAGAACTGTTAATATTAAATTAGCCCACAGAGTAGCTGGGTTCACAGATAAAGATACATTAACTGTGAGAACTGATCAAATTAGTACCACTAATAAAACCACAAGTTTAATCATACCACAAGAAAACTTTGGGGTGGTTGTACACAGTTCTCCATACAAGAACAGAAACTTTTATTCAGGGTTGATAGTACAAAAAACAGCCGGTGGTTATAAAATCAGAGGATTCGATAAAAACTTTGGATATTTTAATGTTCTCAGACGAAACTTTGCAGGAAAAACATCGTTAGCTGAAGTAGGCGGACAACCTGTTAGTTTTGATACATGGGAACCTGCAAAGAGTTATATCAAAGACACTATCGTTTCATATCAAAATGCATATTATAAAGCACCATCACTGGTGCCCAGCAGTGAAACATTTATTGCCAGTTTGTGGACTAGATTGCCTAGTTTACCTACAACTGGTTCTCAAAGAGCAACGTTGTATTTGGAAAACTTACCTTATGTTGACAGATACGATTACGAAACAGAATTCTCCACCGTACAAAAACTTGTTGACTTTGTGGTTGGCTTAGGCGAATATCAAAAGTCCATAGGATACGACTTTGGTATTTACGATAACACAATCAACGAAACTAGAGACTGGACTTATGCAGTAAGACAACTGTTGTTTTGGGTAGCAGGTGGATGGGAAACCAACAACACATTAGAATTAAGCCCACTGGCTAATAAAATAAAGTTTGTCAGTAACACAGGCATGATTGCAAAAATAAACAGAGTTGATCAAAGTCAATTCAGTTTAGTTGATCAAAATGGCAAAGCAATACAGCCATCAGAATGTGAAATCATACGAGAAGGCACAACAATAGAACTAGTTCCCCCTGCAGGACAACAAATTTATGGATGCATGCTGTTTACAAAAGAAGTTGAGCATGCACTTGTTTTTGATAATGTAACAAACTTTAACGACACGTTGTTTAGTCCATTGTTGAGTCAAACACAAACACGTTTAAGAGTAAAAGGCAAGAAAACAGCAAATTGGGAAGGTATATTTGATTCTGAAGGATTTATTATACAGGATGACGAGTTAAAACCTAATCTCGATAACATGGCACAAAGTTTAGGACGCTATCATGAGTTAGGTTTTGTGCCTGTTGAAAAACAACTTTACGATCAAGCTCGTGGATTGTACGGATACCAGGAAAGAGATTTCTTACGTGAACTAGACATCGAAGATGACGACCAGTTTGAGTTTTACAAAGGCATGTTGCAGAGCAAAGGTACTATACCTAGTATGCAGAAAATTGCAAAGAGTAATGCAATTATACAGGGCAATATGGATGTGTATGACGAATGGGCCTTGAAAATTTCTGATTTCGGCGATTTAGAAAACGATCAAGCAATTGAATTAAAACTTGAAAAGTCAGACATAACTCATGACCCACAACTGATCACACTTGCGTATCCCGAAGATACCACAGGGGTAATAGATCAAATAAAAATTATCAGCACTGAGCATCTGTATTATGACGTGCCAACTTTAGAAATAGATGCACCAAGCCGTACTCCTGCTGTACAAGCGTATGCTTCTGCGTACTTGTCAGACGCCGGCACATTAGGCGGATTTACAATTACTAATGCAGGCAGCGGTTATCAAGAGCCCCCTAGAATAAAAGTTGTTGCTGGAAACGTGTTCATTTCAAATGTTAGTTCAACGTTTAATCTTCCAGTGGCAACTACGTATGATTATACAGCACGACCTAATATTGCTAATCTCAATTTAACATATATTAGCATTACAGATAATTCTGGTGGTGCAAATGTTACTGCTAATATTGACATCAGTAATATTACGTCATTTGCAAACATTGTAACATTAATAAATTCTGATGCAACAATTAATGCAAATATTACTGCAAGTTATGCTGAAATGACTGTGGTGATTGGCGAAAATCTCCCATCAGAACAATTAGTAGCATGGGATCGAAACGCACCTCCATTAGAAGGAACATATTGGGACTATGATGGCACAGTATCAGCTAGTGTAGCAGGCAGTGGGTATGAAGAAGGCTTCGACAGAGAGCAAACCAGACTTGCAATTACTCAGTATGCTTTAAGCATCAGTGGTAATGATTTTACATTAAATGAATCAGGTAACACTCTTGCAAACATTTCTATGTTGCCCGGTCGTTATCAGCCGATACAGCGTTATGCTGTTGCATCAGTAGGCAATCATCCAACAAAAGGAACAGGTGCTACAACAGTTGATGACATAAAGGTTTATGTTAACGGTGCTGAAGTCGAATCTTCTAGCGGTAATGTAACAAACTGGACGTATGATGCTGGTAGCAGGCAGTGTTTTGCAGCAACCGCTAATGTAACAACAGGAAGCGAACTGTACTCAATATCTCCAATTGATGCAAATAATATAGTTACTGCTAATGGCTATGATTACACGTATATTTCCGTGTTAATAGACGGACAAGAACTTGTCAACGGACCGGTAGATCAAAGTTTTACAATGACCACAACCGATGTTACTATTGATGTAGACAAAACACCTACTGGAAAAATAGATGCCGGCGCAAATATTTGTGTTATAGAAAAACCAACAATACAATTTACACCATCGTACTTTGATGACTTGCCCGGTGCAAACTTAAATATTAAAACAACCACAAGCGATGAAATCGCAATTATTACTAAAAGTCAAAGAATTTACACTATCACCGAAGATGATAAAAACGATGATGCTATTTTTATAGACATAGACGATACAACTCGTTTCCTCAAAAAGCCAATCGGTGTAAGAGAAACTAACTTGTGGCCAACTACCAGTAATGTCAGTTACCAAGGTGTTACTGACGACAAGTATTTGAGAATTCCTAACGCAGGTTATGTAAACAGTAACAATGTTGACTTTAGAAGTTTTGATGTTCCTAGTATTGCTGAAATGTTCTCAGCTGACATTGCGTTCCATCCAGAAGCAAATCACACAGTGCATGTTGCTATTTCTGAAAACAAAGATTGGAACGTGTATGAGTTTAAAGAAATACAATCTAATGTTTCTTTTGTAGAACAAGAAACAACTGATCTAACAGCATATCTTTACACAGATACTTCGTTGTTTGATTACACCGACAGTAATCAAATAGGCAACGTAGACTTAGGCAGATATTTAGATTATCACATAGTACTCAAAGACGCAGATGTTAACGAAAAGTTTGTTGTGTGGGTGAACGAAGAAGTAGTAGATAGCCAGCAAGTGAGAATCAGTAACATTTCTGGTGTGCAAATGACTGAAGTATCTGTTGCTTCTATTGGCCCTGCAGAAACACCACTTGAGATAGCAAACATAGGATATGCCTTGAGTGCATTTAGTATTGGCGAAGCAACAGCTAACGTCGATGGTGCAGGAAATGTAGAAATCACTGCTGATGTATATACATTAGAAAATGGCGATGTTGTAGGATTTGCAAGCGCAGCAGGCAACGCTGTTTCTCTGCATGCAAATACTTTTGTAGCAGCAAACGTAGATATTGCTAACGGTACATTCAGAGTTAACGATCCTGCACTTACAAGCGATGTAGACAGCGGCAACTTGGTAGTTAGATACTTTGGTAAAACTAAAATTACCACAGCATCTAATCACAGTTTAAATTCAGGAGAAATGATTAAAGTTGTCGCAGGATCGTACAGTGGTGCATACTTAGTTGAAAACTCAGGGTCTAACACGTTTGTTATTGATACTCCGTATATTTCTACTGGACCAACAACAGGAAATGTTTTAACTGCATCAATTGTTATTACTACTGAAACAGATCACGGAATAAACACAGCATACTCGGGTAAGCGTATAGCAGTGTCAAATGCAGACCCAAGATACTATAACCAAGTTTACACAGTAGCTTCTACTACTGCTAACACAATCACGGTCAATCAAACGTTTGCATATGCAGACGTTGCCAACGTTATGTCGAACACAGTGATTACAACAATAGATCATGACACAATCAATTTGAATAGCACTAAGTTTAAGCTGGACAACATTAACAGTGTTGATGGCATAGTCGATAGTATTAACAGAGGCATGACACTGAGAAGAGGATGGGTAGAACGTGCTGGTTCATTCTCAATGAGTATACCTATGCAAAACAATGGTATTGATCCTAGAACTGGATTGATGTCATCGCAAACTTCCGGCGCTATTCCTTTTGTGAGTGCAGACAGTGGTATTTCGTTTAATAATTTAAAACAAACAGGGTCATTAACTATTGATCCATCTATTACACAGAAGATTGGATTTAACAAAGATATTATAAAAGCAGCAGCTAGTGCGGCACCGAGAACAATTACTAATGTAACCAGCGGTAGCCCAGGCACAACTCTTAATACTTCTCCTTTCTCTCAGGCGTTTGCAGGAACAGGAGGAGCACAACGAGTAAGCTATAGTGCAATTGGCAATGCTGGTAACTATTACAATCACAGCGGCATGGAAGATTATACTGAAGGCTATGTGCAAGTTGATATGTTAGGACAAACTAGATTAATAGATCCTAGTCCTGCTCCACTAGCTTCGCCGGTTGCGCCAGCACCTAAGAAAATAAACATACCTTTAGTGTCAACTACTCCGACAACTGTTGATGTTCCTCCTAGGACAAGTAGATCAGTTAACAATCCTAAACCAGTGCGCAACAACAAAACCGCACCTAACAGTACAGGTGCAGTTGTAATTAATCCAGTAGCAGTGGTTGCTGTTCCCAAACAAAAAGTTTGTGGAACCAGTTTACCTCCAGTAACACCACCGCCGGTACCACCGGTACCCAAAGCTGTTACTCCAACCCCAGTAAAACCTGCACCAGCTACACCTAAAGTAGTACCTGCAAATACTACTATGAAATGTGAGTATCAAGAGCAGGGATCTTCATCAGTGGGCACAAGTGACAAATGGTATTACTTGATACCAGTAGCAGGCAAAGTTAAGATGATCGTTGATGCTTACAGCGCAGAAGATGAATTCAAATGTTATCAAACAAGCACACGTGATAGTTCAAATACAAGTATACAAGTAGGCGGATCGAATAAAACATTACGTATAGCAACTCAGTCAGAAAAAGTTGCATTAAGTTCTGGCAAGTTTGGTGCAGCATCTTTCACAGGTAGTACTACTTACAAAGGCAGGCCACAAGATTATGAGAAGGTAGGTTCTGCGTTTAAATATTGCGCAGTTATAGAATTTGACTGGGATCCAAACAATGGTTCTTATTTGCGTGTGGATGTTGCAAAAGGTGCCACCAGCTCTGTGTACAGATATTATATTTGTTATCCATCAACTGCTGGAACTGTACAACCAAAACAAAATACAAATCCAGGGCAACCAGCTTTTCTTCCTCCATATGCTGGTCCAGGCTTTCCAAACATAGTTGATTATGCATCTAAATCTATTGCTCAAACTCCTATTATAAAGCCTTCGCATAGACCTACTACAAGAAAGAAAGTTTATACACCAGACAGAAAAGATCCAGGTGTTAACAGTAGTGCGGGAACATGGAGGTACGGCAGTGGAAGCTCTAATGGCTATGCACATAACTTTGGTGGATTCAGTTTAGCACCGATGGCTGGCTACGGGTTTATTCCTAGCATATTTAAGAAAACAGTTAAAGTTACTTCTGCAGAAAACAATGGTAGATTACAACCTCTTGACGCTAGTAGATATGTAAATTCATCTGTACAGCGTGTTACTGGTGGCGATATCATACCTTTGGCTGCACCAGTAGCTCCACCTATCCCTTACAGCGTACCCAGCATCAGAGGTCTTAACTTCAGCAGTGATCCTCTGTTTAAGTCTCTGGGTGATGTAGCAAACGGCAAAGACGTTTATATAGATTATCAGCCTAAGAGAATAGCAAGTGCTAATTATAACACTCAGTCATTGGCACTTCCGGCTAGCCTGGGTTCAACAGGCACAGCAGGAGCAATAGGAGTAGCAGGCACAACAACATCAGGCAGAACAGTTGTACCTTATAACAATTTAGTTGGCTCTACTCCGGCAACTGTGATAGGCACATTTTCTGCAGACAACACAATTGCAGGAACGCCTCCCCGTATAGGTAACACAGATTTCCAAAATACAGGATTAATACCAGCTGCTGAATTAGACTCGCAGGATGCTCCTGTAGATGTTGATAATTTTGAGTTTAACGAAGCACCTGTGATAACAATCACACCTAAAGTGAAAGTTGTAAACGCTGATGGCACATATACGTTTGAGCCTGCAGGCCCAACAGCACTTGTGCCTATATGGTCTCCTACTCCAAGTCAAACTATCAGCACAAATGATTTGATTGGAGCAACACCAGGTGACGAACTACTAATTAACAACAAGTCTATAACAATACAGGACAAGCCCGAAGCAACACTTAAACAAATTGAGTGTGCAGTCGGCTTTGGATTTACAACTAGTAAAACAGTTAAAAAAGGCGACCCAGCACTCAAGATATCCAGTTGTACAAACGCACCAGTATCATTTAAAGATGGATGCCGCGGCGGAACATTTAAGGAAGTATTAGATTTCCACATTGTTAAAACATTTAGTTTAACTGACTCCGAAACAAGTAATACTGCTGTGTTAACGTCAACAGGTGGATGGTCAAGGTACAACAGCGGCACAGGAATATATGAAAATTATACACCAGACAGCACCTACACTTTGTATAATGCTGCTGGGGGAACAACTGGTACGCAAAGTCTTACTAGTGGAGATTCTTCAAATACCGGCAAAGTACTGTCCAGTAAAACAGAACTAGAACACACCGGAGGTAAAGGATACTCAGTGGGCGATAGGCTTCGTGTAGTAGGTGGTGTACCATACGCATCACCATATGGAGAAGTCAGAGAAATTTGTATAAAAGATGCTGGTAACTATTACGGTTACGATCCAGTCACAGGAAAATATGACAATGCAGGTAATGTTAAAGTTTTAATTGGCGACGGCTCAACTCCAGGTAAAGGCGCAACAGTTGCAAGTGTGGAGTTAAACAGCAGTACTGGTGCTATCACAAATGTTATTATGTCCAACACAGGCAGAGGATATGATATAGGAAATCCTCCTAAAATACGTGTTGTTGATATTGGCGAAGTCTATGCTCCGCAAATGGTTATACCAGCTATGCTTACAGCAACTATACAAACTAAATCTACTACAAACACTGGTGTAGAAAAAAATACACACGGATTACCAGAGCGTCCTGCTAAATTTATTGTTACTAGAGTTGACAGTGAAGGCCGTATTGAGGCTCTACGCATACTAGATCGAGGCATATACAAAGAGTTTCCAGCAGATTTATCTACTGGCTTACCACTAGAGTATGACGCTATTAATTTAGGAGACGAACACGACGGCAGTATACCTCCTACTAATGCAACAGGTTTAGGACAGTATGATCCAGTTACGTATGAAAAATTACCATCACCTGGTAACTACGATCCTATAAGAAGTAAGTTTACCAACTTCGGCACAGGTGCAAGAATATTCTTAACAGCTAGAGAAATACCAGATTGTTCTGAACGAGGTAATGCTAGAGCTGCTATTAATTTAGGAGCAGACACTCCGGATATTGATATACCTTCGCACTTAGCAGATTTGCTTAACAACGGATTGCTGGCTGCAGGGTATAACCCAGATGACATAAACTTTGGTATATCTCCATTGAACGATGACTTATCGTCATTGGTACTTGATTCGCCTGCGTTCGATGGAGTTGAGTTTGGCGAATTAACACCTGGATTCTTAGACAAGTTAGGGATACCAGCTGGCGATTATAATCCTGATATGACTGAGCTTGCTGCTGTAAATGCAACACCACTAAATGATAGTAATGATATAGGTGATTTACCTGAAGAAAGCATATCAATTTATGGTGTGTACGATAATGGACTCGGCACCGATCCTACAAGTATTTTTGGTGACGCAAATGTTACATATATTAACGAACTTTATCAATATGAATTGAGAACAGTGGACGGCGGCCCTGTAATATCAACTAAGGATTCTAAAAATGTTCAAGTGCTTTATTTAGAAAGTTTACGCCACAGCACAGAAGCAGGGTTAGATTTAGCAAACATTTCAAACGTATGGATTGACAATTACAACGGCACAGGCTGGGCTCACTTAGAAAGCGGAAATGTAAAACGTCAGCAAACAGCCTTAGTAGATCCTAAATATATAAGAAACACTATCATATACGACAGCACAACAGGCAAGAAAGATTATGATTACAACATGTGGGATCCGTTCAAGGGTGTGCTACCTGCGTCTGTTGATGCTGAAATAGACTACATCAGCGAAGCTGATCCTGTTGCTTACTCTAACATAAATCCATCCAGCGTAGGATTAAATTTCCGTAGTGGATTTGGGAAAGATAACGTGGGACAAGTTTGGTGGGATACCAGCAGTATACGATACAATTGGTACGAGCAAGGCACTAACAGAGAACGCTGGCAAAATTGGGGCAGTGCGTTCCCGGGTAGTTCTATTAGTGTATATGAATGGGTTGAAAGCAAAAATCTACCGCTGGATTATCAAGGTACAGGTACTCCTAAGAACGGGTCAGAGTACATTGTGGAAAGACGCAGAGATAAATCCACAGGTGACTACACTAACTATTACTACTATTGGGTACAGAATGTAGAAGAAGTTAGTAATCAAGCCGCAGTTAACTCTGGTAGAAAATTCTCTACACAGCAAGTTGCTAGGTATCTTGCTGATCCAATCGGACAAGGATTGAACACTGTTTCGTTTATAAGTGCCGGAGACGATGAGTCTACTAATGTTGCAAGTTTTGTAATGGGCAATCTCAGCAAAACAATCAGAGAAGACGAACAGAATATACAAATAAATCTAAGTAGAAACTTAAATCCTATGGGTGTTAAACATACTGCTTGGAAGTTATTGAGAGAAAACGACAACAACAGTGATATACCAGAAGATTTGATTGCTAAAATGATTGATAGTCTTTGCGAGGAAGATGCTGCTGGTAATAGTGTACCAGCAAGTAACCTAAGCGAAGCAGAACGTTACGGCATCAAGTTTAGACCTAGACAAACAATGTTTAAGAATCCTGCACAGGCAAGACGAGCATTTGTTTATTTAACTAATAAAATACTTGAAGATATCAAGGTTAAAACTTTATATCCTAATTGGCAACAATTAATGCCTACACTTGCAACAAAATATATAGAAACTGTTAACTGGTATGAAAAAATCAGAAAGGATTTAACTACTAATAACGATGTTAGATATGACGCCACATACAAAGCCGCATTTACTGTGAGCAGTGTTAACGAGTTAAACACACTGGGAGGTATTGCTGATGGCACAGTGGTAATGGTGAGAGCTAACATAACTGACAGGTATCAGTTGTGGCGCTGGTCTGGTTCTGCAGAAAAGTTCCAGTTAATTTCAATTGAAAATGAAACGGTGAGAATAAAACCAACAGTATTCACTGATACAATAAACAGTACTTTGAAATCTGAATTGAGATCTTTTATTACTATTTTAGAAAGTACTATTTTCCAGAACACTGCACATTTTAATAGACTATTCTTTGAAATGTTAAAATATGCACTCGGTGAACAACAAGAACTGGATTGGGCATTCAAGACCACATACATTTATGTTGAAAAACAAGAGGAAGATTTAGTACAGCGTGTGGGATATAATCCAGATAATTTTGATCCTGTGATTGAATATTTAAATGAAGTTAAACCCTACAACGCTAAGATACGCGAGTACAAAGATGGCAAAAAAGCACCGCTGGAATACATCAATGATCAGTCAATCAGCGACTTTGACGTGCCGCCATATGCAGATGCAACCCGCGGTGAAATACGCACATTAAATTTTGACAGCTCATCTGACAGAGATATAATGGCTAAAGACGTAGATTATGTTAAAGCATATTCTGGATATAGCCAATCACAAACAGAATGGGATACAGCAAATGTTCCAGTTCGTGTTAACAACGTAAGTCTTATATTTGATAGAATTGACTGGAGACTGCTGGAACACGACTTTAATGCTGCAACCACAACTTATACAGTAAGTATTGCTAACAATATAGCAGATATTAACTCAGCAAGTAATACTACTGTTGCTAACACTGCATCAAATGTATATTCTGCTAGTTCTAGAATATTTAAATTTGACCCAGAAGTTAGGACACAATTTGCTACTGATATAGATGAATACTATGGTGCAAATTCTAGCAGTAACACTAGTATTACTCAAAGCAACTCGTATATACAAACTGCTGTAGCTGCCGGAGCACTTAATCGCACACTTTATATGATTAAGCAAAAAGTTGGCGGCAATTGGAATGGGGAAGAATTAGATGCAAACGTGTTTACACAAGTTGTTAATTATGCTGATTCGTTAACACTGCAAAGTGTGTTTGGTTATGATACATCACCGTGGGATAGTGACAGTGGATTTGGAAGCCAATTTGATAGCAGTATAACTGTAGAGAACTACGAGGGATTGTTTGCCGGTAATACAACATTTAGACAAGACGGCATAACATATGATGGGTTCGACGGGTGGAGTTTTAAACATTTACTTTATGGCGAAGAAAGACCAGAAGAACTTGTATATTTAAGCCCATTAGAAAATTTTGTAATGCATGTGCGCACAGATAAAACTGCATACGATGCAAACGGATCGGTTGTTGATACTATCAGTATAGGCCCTTATCAAATAGACGCAGTCAGTAACAGCAGTGTTAGTAACGTTGTTACAATCACAAGCTCTCTTGCAGTGCCTTTACTTGAAGACAGTGATACTGTGAGATTAACAGATGAAGGCAATACAATACTAGCAAATGATTTTGTAATATCAAATGTAGACACAGCTAATTCAACATTTACAATTCAATTAGCAGGGGTAGACAGTAATATTATTGCATCTGCTGGCAATATCACAGTGTTTAGTGGTGTAACAGCAGTAGCAACAGAATACATAGTGCATAACGACTTGTTCGGCAACTCTGAATATTTGAGAATTTTAACTGATGGTTCTACATCGACTACAACAACCAAGAACATTAATTCCTGGGATACTGAAATTGAAGTAGCAGATGCAAGTGTGTTACCGGCGCCTAGACCAGGCTTCCCGGGTGCAGTATGGATAAACCACAGTGAAAGAATAGAATACAAGCGAATATCTGGCAATAAATTATTAGATATTTCGCGAGGAACCAGAGGTACAACTATTCCTAATGGCCCAGTATATACCTATAACGGAAATGTAGCAACACTTTCTAATACATTTATAAGTCATGAATCTAATGTCAGCGTTGTGGCTGCAGGCAATGATAACGTGTTCAATGCCAAGCCAAGTAATGGTGGAACATCTGGTTGGGAAACAAGAAATCCCGAAGATGTGTCCTGGCTTAATGCTAACGGCACATCGTTAAGTTTATCAGATAAAACAAACAGAAGTGTCACAAATACTATTGCTAAATTCTTGCATGGCGATACATAGTATGGAACAGCGTGAGATAAATTTTAAAAGCTACTTTAAAGAAAAGTGATAAATAAGTACAATGCAAGATAAACAAGTGGAACAACAAGATTCTAATATGAATAAAGAAACAGTTGAAAACGCTGGGTTGAACATGAGTGGTCATATTTTGATACGAGACAAAGACTCAGGCGAAGAAATTATTAACAAACGAAATGCTATACACTATGGTAACATGGCAAGGATTGTAGCAGAAGCGTTAAACAACACAGCTGATTCTTATATTAATTTTATTGCATTTGGTAACGGCGGTACCAGCGTTGATACAAGTGGAGGCAAAGTATTATACAGATCTCCACGTGTAGCTGAAGCATATGAAGCGTCAGCATCGCTGTACAATAAAACATACCACAAAGATATACACGGAGCACAGTCCGATGACGATAACAAGATTGAAATAATTACCGGTGCTTCTTATACTGATATTAAAATGACTGTTACTCTGGGATACAGCGAACCGAGTGGACAAGATGTTTTTGATACTAGTACAACCAACGAAGGTGACTATATTTTTGATGAGTTAGGCGTTTTTACTAATGCAACAGATTTTAATGATTCTAAAATGTTAACACATGTTATCTTTCACCCAGTACAAAAAAGTCAAAACAGGGTGATAGAAATAATTTACACAATAAGAGTGCAGTTAAGCTAAGAGGAATAAACAATGGCGTATTCAACAACCACTAACGATGGCGTCACTATTAGTGTAGCTGATGAGAATATAGACAGCAGTACGTTGTCAGTAAGTCTCATCGGAAGAAACGCCACTAACTACGGTCAAAGTATTGTAGAAAATAGTATAAAACAACTTGAAAATTTTGCGAGCTCGGCGCCGCCTACATCGACAGTTACTCCAACTGGTCAGCTATGGTATAATAAAACAGAAGGTACCATGCGTGTTAATAATGGTAGCACCTGGGAAAGAACATCTAAAGTTCCGGTGTCTGCTACTGCTATTTCCAGCAATATTACTGCTGGTACTGCTTATTTTAACAGCACCACAGATCAGTTAAAAGTATATGATGGTTCTGTTTTTAGAGATGCAGTATTACCTGGAGGCACAGTAACAAGCGAATACGCTGGTAACGTTAGTGCATCAGGCAACGCATCTAACTACGGTGCTAAAGTTGAAACGCTTTTCTTAAAAGCAGATGCAAATACTTCACCAAGTATTGTGCCTGTTGTAGCGTTCAAATATGTCAGTGATGCAACTTCAGGTGTAGAAGGAGAGTTAGCAGACTCTGCACACGGTAGTGCAAATGCTACGGTACTTGCTATTATTAGCCCACGAGACTTTACGATCGATGGCAGCGATCCTTACTACACAACATTAAGTAATTCCGATAGTATAGGCAGTGCTATCACTGCTGGATTAAACCTCAGACAAGATTCCACTGGCTCATCAATTGCCCAATCGAATGTTTCTGCCACTGCAAACGTAGCGTTAGCTTTAAATGATGGAAGCAGTAACATATCGGGTAGCGATTTTATTCATACGGGTACGTTTAATTGGGTACCTGCTACAGCAGTTAGTACCAGCTACACGCTAGGTAATGCAACTAATAGGTTTGGAAATATCTACGTGGGCACTGTGAACTGTGATACTTTAAGTGTGGCTTCAAGTAGCCCTACAGTATTTGGTGCTAACATAGATGGCACAAATGCTAGTTTCTCAGGTGATGTTGTTGTAAGTGGTAATGTTGACGCAACTTACTTTAACGGTACTGCAACTTCCGCTAGATACGCTGACTTAGCAGAAAAATATGCCAGCGATGAGGAATATGAGCCAGGTACTGTTGTTAAAATTGGCGGCGATGCAGAAATTACAGCAACAACAAGTCATGCAGACACAGAAGTGTTTGGTGTGATATCAACTGATCCTGCATACTTGATGAACAACAGTATTGATGGATTACCAGTTGCACTACAAGGCCGTGTCCCTGTTAAAGTAGTTGGTAAAGTTAAGAAAGGTGAAAGATTAGTAAGTAGTGATGTGCCAGGTGTAGCGTGGGGTGTAGCTGGAGAAGATGTGCCTCTACAAGCAATTATCGGTAGAGCATTACACGACAAAGATGACGGCGAACAAGGAACCATCGAAGCTGTTATTGGCGTAAAGTAGATAAATATAAGTTATTAGGAGAGTAAAATGCCTTCAGGTTCAACAGTTACAATCACAGGCGGCACCGATATGGTGCAAGTCACCACTTCTGACTTAGTGGAAGACGGCGATTTTAATAACGCTAGAATTAATATTAACACGTTACTAAGCGATGCTGCAGATGTAACACTAGGTACATTCACCGAGTCTAGCACATTTGGCTGGGGTCAAGGTGGAGCCGGTGTTAGTGCTGCTAGTGCTGGTGGTAATGTTTCAGTTACAGGTGCAGGCGGTTTTAAAGACTTACAAGACGATGTGCAGGCAATGTGTGCATTCTTAGGGCAAACAGTGCGTACCGGAGTTGACACAGACGTAACAACAGGTACTACTATTACTGCTACAACATGGTCTAACCTCATGTTAAACGTTAAGGACTGCTGGGACAACAGATTTAGCCCAGCAAGTAAAACTGCAAGCACAGATGATAGTGTTACCAGAGGAACTTCTTGGACTAATACATTAACGCAAGAAACAACCTGGACATTTTCTAGTGAAGCAGAATGCCGCGGATTTTTTAATGCCGGTGGTGCAGTAGGCGTTAGCGGTAGCAGAACAGGAGGCAGCACCAACGATCAGAATACTAACTGGACAAATAAACTTAGTAATTTGAGCGATTGTTGGTTGTACCACGACACTTCGGCGGCAAGTGCAGGAACAAGTGCAGGTATAGGTTTTTATGAATTGACTACTACGTATCAACAGATTCATATTTATTACGGTGGCTCTTCGCCTTATACCTCTGACTATATTCAAATTAATGCCAAAGTAAATAGCACAACTAATCCAACTGTTGTTTACATTCAAGCAGTACTAGTTGACGCAGGCGATAATGTAATCGATGCTGCGCCAGATGGCACATTAACACTTAACGCAAGACGCAACCAGCCAGATGCAAACGGTTCAGGATTTTCTATTCCTGTTCCAACTGATAGTGCAGGTGCTATTACCGGCAGTTAATGGTTTTAACTAAACTCTAAAAAGCCAGCTCAAAAAGCTGGCTTTTTTTATGATTATGTGATAAATAAAATATATAACAACAATGCGTGACTATGTTTTTATAGATTGCCGCGCACACTTTCGTGAAACCATACTTAAGGCCTTAAGTATGGTTTTTTTATGGCTAAAAATAAGGAGACTAATATGATACTTAATAGAAGGACTATGCTAAGAGGTGCAGGTGCAGCACTTGCATTACCCGTACTAGATGCTATGATTCCATTGGCATCTGCTCAAACAAACCCTCAATTCAGAACCGCATTCGTATATGTTCCACACGGTGTCATATTA
>Ga0181592_10000887_pt1 | contig 23778 bp, 48 predicted proteins | sample 071ome_20_FD_133755 | JGI IMG/M metagenome (GOLD analysis project Ga0181592, IMG submission 133755) | Coastal salt marsh microbial communities from the Groves Creek Marsh, Skidaway Island, Georgia - 071412BT metaG (megahit assembly) | ecosystem: Environmental > Aquatic > Marine > Intertidal...
CAAATACCACCCAATAATCATGTCGGGGTCTTGCTCTTGCATTAAACGAATAAAGGCGTAAAGCATATCGGTTTCATTTTCATATACTTCAACCCATTCTTCTTCTTTGCGAATAACTGGTTCAGCAAACCAAGTCATTACAGTAGCCTTTTGAGTGTAGTTATCATAAATACTCAGCACCGTAATTTTTCCATCGTGTTCCCCACCAACTTGAGTTTCAATATCAAAATACCACTTACGCAAATTATATTCGGGAATCTCATAGCCCGAATCAATACACCAAAGCCTAGCCGCATCCACATCACCTTGATAGGTTCTCTCGGTTTTGTGGATTTCCTGCATAATATTATATCTATCGTAGGGGTTTTCATAGTAATATTTGATAAGAGGAATACCCTTCAAATTTCTTTTATCGGTATTGCTTCTAACAAAGTCTACTCTTCTACCTTTAACAATAATGCTTCTACCGATGTTGGTATCAATTGGTAAATAAAAATAGGGACGACAATCAAATGTCTCTTCTATTCTTTCATTGTTAACATCACGATAACGAAGTTTAATCTTGTGTTCGTTGTTCTCTTGAATCGTGTTTATCATCATTTTCATCACTCAGTATTTCAATCTCAATGTCGTTTTCTCTTAGTTCATACTGCATTTGGTTTTGAATGTAGTGGATTATGTGTTGTTTTAGGTCTCTAGCGTCTGTATCTCGCCAATACCAACCACCTTTCACTAGAAGGTTTAGTTTAAATTGAGGGCCTTCACTCATTCAAATCCCTCATCATTTGTGCGAAGTCTCTTCCGTATTTCATTGTAAGTTCAATGTCCTTAAACTCTTCAAGCAAACGCTGAACATATACGGCGGCATCCATCAATTCTTCTTGAAGGTGGGTAAGCCATTCGTGAACCGAAAGGTCTTCTCTTTCCATTGTTGTCCCGTATTTCTTTTTGCCGACTTCTGCCCGTTGTTGAATTTTTATGCACACATTGTCTTCGTGTTTGCTCATTCTTCTTCCTCCGCATTAGCATTCATGTTTAGAATTGTATCAAGTAGTCTCACTTGACCAATCAAATATAGGATAACTCCACTATTGCTCTCCCCATACATTTTTAGAAACTGTTCTAGTGTTGTGTTTCTCTCGTTTAGGTTGTGCATTAGTGTATCGTGAAGTTGTTGTCGCATTGTTGCTAGCACCGTTAGTAAAATTTCTCTTTCCATATTTAAGCCTCCATTCTTGGCGCACGAAGAATAGTTACTCCTCCGTTAACAAAAACAAAGGGCATTTCATCATCGTAGTAAATATATGTCCAATCATCCTCACCTTGCAGAATAGGCTTCACAATAGGCAAAGAAAAGGAACCAACGCTGGGACCGGAATAACCATCTACTGTTTCAAGGCGAGTAGAGAAGTTTTGTGAACCCTTCTCCGAAGAAACAGTAAGTGTTTCTCCATCATACCCAAAGGTATAAACAGAAGTTCCAACCTTCTCAGCAGTTTTAAGACTCTCCACTAAAGCGTTAGTATGAACCGCTACCTTGGTAGAAAGAGTCAACTTTTCAGTAACTTGCAAAAACTCGCTTTCTTCATGGTTTGTCTCACACATAGGAGAAAACCTTTCCATTACATGAGCGTATTGGTGTCGTTCAAGGGAAGGTAATTCAGCAATAGAATTACCATAGGCAACCTTGATAATACCTTCAACAGTAATAATAGTGCATTCTTCATCAGGCAGATACTTTAGCAAAGTTTCAGCATTGACACAAAACCTACCCGGACTATCACACTCACTAACCGAGGATTCAATTCTAATGTAGGTAGACATATCCCCGTTTTCAATAGTTAGATGTTCTTTAGTAGCCGTAAGGCGAATCTCGTTCCCAAGACTTGAATTTTCACTAAGTAATCCCTTGTTATACTTACCCTTAATTAGGGCAACATTAATATCATTCTTCAATCTTTTTCCATTCGTTGTAATTTTCATGTGTTTCACCACCAATTTGTTCATAAATTCTATTCATAATACCACACAATTAATCGTTTATTCAAAGAGTATTTTCCTTGATTCCGGGTAGGCCATTCCAAGTGACCTCTCCCTTTTGATTCTCAAAAACTAAAAAGGCTTGACCTTCGTTTGTTGCATTGGTCTTTGATTTAGTGACCTTTGCGTAAAGGCTCGTCTTACCATTTCTTTCCTCACGGTAGGTGTGAATGTGTTGGTAAAGTTTAGCCGTAGTAGACTTTTCCCAATCGGGCTTTTGTCCAACTACTTCAAATCCATCATGCACTTCTTTCATGTGAGTGATGAAAAACTTATGACATTCCAATTGACAAGCCGCCTTAAACAAACGCTGGTATTCTTGCGTCCTAGCAAACCATTGGGTAGGAACCATTTTGACTTTATCAGCCTGTCGTGGGTCATTACCCTTGATGTGATTCAAACGAGCAATCATGTTTGTAGTGTCAAGCCAAGTGTCCAAACCATCAAAGACGATAGCCTTAACTGCTTGAACCTCAATTGATTCCTCTTCGTCAAGACTAATTTCCTTAGTCTCAATTGCTTCCTTAACCATCCCAATAAAGAAACGGGCCATGTCAGCAGTAGCCAAATAATCAATTGTCATGTCGTCTTTGTAGACATGGGGGTTGTAGATAAACACCTTATCGTCCGAGGACCAATGTTGCCTCCAAGTAGGTTCTGCGCCTTCGTCAAAGTCCAACACAAAAACCCAATGTGTTTCTTTTTCTTCCTCCGTTCTGCAATCCAAACAGATACCCGTTTTGCCTGTTCCGGGGTCGCCCGAAACACCACAAATCATGTAAGCAAACTCATGCTCTAAAAGGTTCTTTCGTTGTGCAAACGCTCTTGCCTTTGCATTAGCAAAAGCCGTATTTCTTTCTTCTTCGTTAACGCTAGACAAAATTTTGCTAGCCTTTCCTTTTCCTTTCAAACTCATTCTTCTTCCTCTCCTTTAAATTGTTCTTTTAGTTGTTGTAATTGGTTTTCATGCACAATCCGGGTGAACATTTTCCCGCTTTGTTTCATGTGAAAACGGACACTAAACATGTCGTCTTCTTGGTGTCGCCATTCAATGCTTTCCACCTCATCCAAGTCCAATAAAATTTCATTCATTCTAATAATCATTTTTTTTCCTCCAAAGGTATAGGCTTCGCACCTATTCGTATGTCATTCAACCGCCACATATACACGGCTGATACTGTCGCTGTATCTCTATGCCGACAATTCTTCCTCTTTATAACATGCTAAACAAGTTGTTGCTCTTTCTCTATCCCCATTAGTTCTATGATTGATATATAATGGGGGTGTTGATGTTCCACAATTCCAACAAGATGGCTGTTCAATTAATTCTAAATCATCCATTATATATCACCAGTAATTCAGCGAATCATCGTCGGAAGTATCAATTGCTTCTTCCAAGCCAGTTCCCAAACGAACATTCAGTCCGTAAAGGTTAATGGAAACAGGGTTGTATTCCCCGTCAATCGGATAGCCGCTTTCGTCTTTCTTTTGAGATTGGCTGGTTCGTCCAATAACGACAATATCCGAGCCAACGCCAAAGTCAATGTCCACATGGGAAGGAACCCAAACAGGAGTAGATTCGGGCATATCCTCATCCTCAAAGCCATAGTTTGCATCCAAAGGCTCAATCCAAATCACACGGTTGCCCGTGTTTTCGTTCACCTTGAGATTCATGCTAGTCACGATACCATCAGTAATAGCAATTTTCAATCCCTGCTGGGTTTGAATTTCTTGATGATAGGCTTCAATGTCCATTAGGTCAGTCACAAACTCACCCATGTTTTCAACCAAAGAATCCTCGTAATTGAAGGAAGAGGTGTCAAACCATCGTGGGTCGTCCTCATCCAAAATGTCAATGTAAGTCAAGGTTTCTAGAGTCTTGTTGCGAATACCGTAAATTGCATTTCTTTCCTCGTTGGGCAGACCGTAAAAGGTCAGCATTCGGAAAGTATCAGCACGGAAATTCTTAGCCATTTCATTCTTCAATTGAACAGTCCAAAGTTGGGTTTCACCATCTTCCTTCTGTCCAATGAAATGCGCTCGCACTTGATGTTGTTCCTTCGGCAAAGGCATACCGTAGTTTTTGTTGGTGTCGCCGGATTGCCAAGTGCGAACTGCATCAATGGGAACAATCCAAGTTTCCTCATTGATTTCAATTGCCGCATCGTGAACATGAGGGACAACCTTTGTTTCCCACTCACCGTTCTTAACTTGGGTCTTTTTGTATTCTCCATCCTCAAGAACAATCTCAGCAACCAAACCATCAGTAAGGGCTTGGGACGCATCAGCATTGTAGCGAGAACAGACATTCTTACGCTTGTATTCCATAATGTCTCGGACCGGCTCAATTCCCACGAAGAATCCAGTGACCATAGCACCAAAACTTTGTTGGGAGTTGGAACGGTTGGAGGCAAGACGACTTCGCACATATTGACGGGTCAATGACATAGCCATCAATTGTTGTCGCTCATCCTCCAAATCCAAGTTGTTGCTCAAGGCTAACTCGGCGTATTTTGCGCTCATTTCTTCTTCTTCAATTTGTAGTCTCTTAGCAAGACTAACCAATTCGTTTTCTACTCTTTCAATCATTTTTTCACTTCCTATTGTTTTTCATAATTTGGGAGCAGAACCAAGCAATCAACACCTTCGGTGAGACACTTCGGCTCCTCCACTCCATTTCTCCTACTGCTGATATGCACATAAACCTTGTGGTATTGTCCACATCAATTTCCATAACGGCTTGTAGGAGTTTATTACATATATCCTTCACACTTTGTCCATTCTTTACCAGCGTGTTGAGGTAGTTCATACCCATAGGGTCGCCACTCAACATTTGCTGGAGAGCATTTTTGTAGAACTTTAGTTTTGCTTCCATGATTTCATCAAGACTTGCATCGGAAAAAATGCAGGCCTGAACCTCATTGATAGCACGACGAAAATCTCCGTCGCAACTTTCTACAATTTTTTGGACTATATTTCTCTTACTTTCATCAACCTCTAGTGCATTCTCAGCACCACTTAAGATTTGCATAAGTCTTTCAACCTGCACTTCATCGGGCAAAGGCTGAAACAGATAATTAGCACATCTTGACTTCAAGGCTTCCTCTACACCGTAGGAGTCGTTGCAGGTGATAATAAATGTAGTATTTACTGCTCGTTCCATAGTGCGCTTCAATGCTCGTTGAGCATCCTTGGTCATGCCTTCTATTTCGTCAAGTAGGATAAACTTCATCCTGTTTCCGCTAACAGAACTCGTCGTAAGAAAATTGTAAATAGTCTCACGCACGGTTTCTAGTTTGCGGTCTTGGCTGGCGTTAATCTCAAGAAAGTTAGTCTTAAAATCCTCACCCAAGAATAATTTAGCCATGACGAAAGCGGCTGATGTTTTACCGGTTCCCGGCCTACCATGAAGTAGTAGGTTAGGCATATGGTTTTTCTCAACCCATCGCTGGGCATCTTCTGTAAATTTATGTTGTCCTATAATCTCTTCAATTTTTGTTGGTCTAAATTCTTCGGTCCAATTCATGTCGTTCCCTCATAATCAATCGTTTAGCCGTTAACACATAACCCGCTACGGACACGGCACTTCGTAGCGAGGAACACACAACCCCTGCGGGGTCAATTACCCTGTATTCGGGGGCATGTAAATACCATTCATCTAGGATTCCATCGTAGGCGTATTCTTGAGAAATGTTGTGTAAGACATTTTCAAGTGAGGTTTCTTCACCTACACAATTCTTATACAGGGTATTAAAAACTGAAAACAAAGCGGTTCTAAACGCCACATGAATATCAGTTTCCACTAAGTCTCCCAAATTATGTTTGTAGTAATACTTAATGAGAGACAATCCCGAACCCCATGTATACCCTGTTTGAATAGCCGAGCGAACCGCATTTAGCGAATCATCAAGTCTATCCTTTTTGTTGTGGATTTCCTGCTCGGACTCACCGTGGATTTTGATAATCCCAGCCATTCCATTTAACTTACCCATTCTAGCCAAGTTCTTTTTCTTATGGAATTCTGTTTCAGCCATAGCCGCATCCTCAACAATTTGTTCGCACCTTTTAGCAACTCTCTCAGGGTTGGGGGGTTGTCCAATAAAAAGTGTGCTTGAGGCGTTAATAACTAATGACTCACATTCACCCAAATGTTCAAGTCGGGCGTAGCGAATATCCTCATCCAAAGCATTAATGAAATAATGACAATCAAGGAATGTAGCCAAGTCTCCTAATTTAAGACCCGTCCAAACAGAAATGTCCTCAGCCTTAGCAATAGAAGCATCAATAGAACCATTCATGCTATTCACAACAAATTGATTCAGCGCAATAGGACTAATTGACTTAAGCACCAATAGTAGTGGGCGTTTATTTTCCTTTGCTAATTCTAAAGCGGGTAGGATTTCTTCAAAGTCTTTCACCTCTTGGTCGCTAACTAACACAAGCGGATTTTCCATTCGTCTTTCTTTTCCATTGACTCGTTCTAAAACATTGTGAATATAACCAGCCGATGATTCAAAGCCCTTCACAATTTCTGTTTCATCCTTACCCGTATGGGAAGGTTCAACGGTAATGACCCCATCCATTCCAATACCACGAATGATTTCTGTAATTCGTAGGGCCATTTCTTCGTCATTGTTTGCACTAATCAAAGCAATAGCATAGATATTATCAAGGGTGATTTCCGATGCCTCTTCTTGAATTTTTGTCGCTAAGTGTTCTGCTAGTTTATCAAAATCCTTTCTAACCCGTGTGGGGTTCCAACCCCTTTCAATAAGTTTCATTCCTTCCTTGATTAAGGCATTAGCCAACACCGATGCAGAAGTAGTTCCATCTCCGGACTTTTCCTGCGCTCGCTTGCAGACCTCAATTAGAAGTTTTGCACCAACCATCTCTTCCTTTGAAAGAGAAATGTTCCTAGCGATAGTAACACCATCATTGATAATCAATGGGGGCAAATCATCGGGTCTGTCAATAATGACAGAATTTCTTGCCGGTCCCAATGTTACGCCGACTACATCGGCTACTGCTTCAATTCCTTTCACTAGTGTTTCATTTGTTTCTTCTTCATTGTAAATCATTCTTCTTCCTCCCAGCAATCGGGGCAAAAGTCCCCATCAATTAAATGTTCTCGGATAAGACTTCTACTGCACATTACGCACACAGCCATTATTCTTCCTCCTCTAGGATAGCAACCACATCTCTTGGTTCCACTGATTCGTAGTTTTCTCCATTCCATGAGAACTTAAAACTATCTTTATAGACGATAGTATCACCAACATTACAAACGATGTTGCCTTCAACGACAACCCCGATACTATTAGTAGTTCCCATGACGATTCCACTTTGGGAAGTTTGGATTTCTTTTTTTACAATTACATTATTATTTACAGTTCTCATCATATTATATTCCTCCTCTCTAAATTTATTTTTATAGTTTTCATAACATTCTTTACAAAAGCCAGCCTTTAACTCGGAAACTTCAGCATGATAACAATTACCGCACCACCGAGTCAAAACAAAGCACTCCCTATCACAAGCAAAGTTATTACATTCACGATAGAAACACTGATAGCAATTTTATTTGTTGTGTGTAATTCGTCCCTAATTTCTTCTAAAATACTTTTAATTTCTTTCATTGGTATCTCTCCCAAGTTTCAAGCACAGTTAGGTCATTTTCGTAGCCCATTCTCCAAACACTCATTGATAGAGTCTTTGGGTTTAGCACCTCACGAATACTCCCATACCATCTACTAAATGATACTCCTTCTTTCCTTCTCATACAAAATCCTCCAATCTCGCTTTCCTTTTTACTCTAGCAACCTCTCTCTTGGGTTTCTTGATACCTAACAACTTACAGTCAGCCTCACTTAACTTCCTAGCCAGCGAGTTAGCGTATGCCTCATTGCTTATTAGTCTTTTCAAAATATATGTCTCGTCGGGTTTTAGACCCGCCTTGACACATATAGCATTGTAAGGGTTATCTCCTTTTCTTTGTGGGGGGACTATCTTTCGGTAGCCTCCGTCCCACGAATAGGCAAACAGAGCATAGAAATACTTCTTACTTACCCGATTCATATAGGATGAAACAATCACAAGCCTTTCGTTTTCGGGGAAGGTTGCTATTGCCCACGAAATCAATTGCATAGGAGGAGGCGATAGATTCACCAAATCTCGGTAGAACCTAGCCCTGTCCTTAGTCTTGATATATACTCCCATGATTTCCCAAATATTGGCTTCAAGAGTTTTATGTTCTATATTATTCTTACAATAGAGAACTAACTTCTGTTGATAATAGTTTTTTCTACCAGCCATTTTAACATCGCAACAATCCATAATCGTCTTAGGAACATCTTTCTTATTATGCGAAGTGAATATCAAATCCACTCCAGCATGAATTAGTTCCAGTATTTTGTCCTTGTCCGGCTTGTAATTTACTTCTTCAATTACAATCACGGTGTCTTTAGGGACCGAATACGGGTCGTCAATTTGTATGTCATTAGCGTAGAAAAATACAGAATCTCTACTCCCTACTTCAATTTTTGCTTTAGAGGTCTTTCCTGTCCCCCATTTGCCTATGTAAATCTTTGGTCTCTTCTTCATTTTCATTCATTACCACCTCAAAGTTATACTTGCCGTCTTCTTCTAAATGTTTATTTTCTTGTATCATTCCCATTAGAATTTTAAATGTGTCCCAACCGGAATTCTTGGATGGGACAAATGATGGGAATATTTCGCACACTCTAAATATGCTATGTCGTCTTCTAATTAGTATTGTGTCTACTCTTCTACCCCTTTCCCTAATCATTGAAAAGGATATGCCTTCTGCTTCTAATGTATCGCACAGGGCTTGAATCATTTTTTCCGGTGGGCGGATATAAACCATGAACCTAGGTTCCCACCCACGGTTAGTTCTTACCCTAACAATGTTAAATTTGCAGGAAGCAGTTAACAGAAGTATTCCACTGAGTTGCTCGGTTGAATACATCAAACTCCTCCCATGTCCATGAGGTCTATTTCCCACAGATGAAATTTCTTATGACCAAAAATAAACATACCTGCTTTGTCTTTTGGTCCGATATAGGTTTCACCGCATATAAAACAGTGGACCTTAACAATCTCATTATACAATCTTACACTTGATTCATCGGCAATATCTAAAACATTCCCTTCTTGAACTGGTGATTCATCCCCTGTTTCCCACATAGGCTCTCATGTAATCTCTTAGCGTTAGGTTCCTAAAAAGGTTTTTGGTGTCTTTGTTCTCAACTTCATTTTTCTGTAGCACTTTTACCGTTGTTTTTCCGGTTTCTAATTCCTTTTTCAGTTTTATTGCTGCTTTTTGGTATCGTTTTTGTGCTGGTTCCTTCCACTCGTGAAAGGTAGAAAAAGGACTATCCATGAATAATCCGTGGTCCTCGTCTAAAAATTCCCAAATAATTGCCTCAATTAATCTAGCCCTACATTCTTCTGCTGTTTTGGGTTCTTCTTCGCTGTCGTATGTGGTCATTCCGACTTCTCCCTATAATTGGGGTGATTCTTTGGTAGTCGGTGTAGGCGGCGTTCACTCATGTTTTGCATATATTGTGCAACACTAGCCACGCTACTATTCCAACGCTTTTCTGCTACTTCGTCGTTGTCGGGAACCATTTGATACTTCAATGCTTTAAGTGAATCGGCAATCAATTCCGAGTCCAATAAGGCTTGAAGAATTTCATACTCTCCATGAATAACAGTTCTAATCCTCGTCATGGCAATCACATCCACCATTCAAGTCATTCATAGCCATTACATACCCTGCAAGGGTAAATGTGGCGAGTTTAAGTTCGTAACTAAACGCCTTGTTGAACTTTTCGGATTCCTCCGTAAGGGCGAGAAGTCTTTCGTAGATTTTTTCCAAACCCATTCATTCCACCTCGTCCATAATTCGGGTCCAAGCCAACATAATATCCTCTCGTGAAATCCTAGTGGATTCATTACCTCTTCGGGTAGCCTCTTCACTAGATAGTTTCACCAAGAAGGCAACCAATCGTTCACTTCTTGATTGAAGTTCTACTACTGCATCTTCCTTGATACCTCGTGCGGTGTGTGTTCCAATAATTCTTCTAATTTCTCTTACGCTAACCATTTGTTATACTCTCCTTTATTGTAGAAAAACTTAGGGGGTAGACCCTCCAAGTTATATGTTATCCAAAATTGACCTTGGCCGACTGAAATTTCTAGTCCGGCCCAGTCTTCCTTTACAGTTCCTAAACGCTTTACATTAATCATATTTCCATACATGTGATTGTATAACATACTCACATGATTTAAATTGTCGTGTAGATATTGCACAACTAAGTGTTCCTGCACATCTACCCACTCCTCTTCCGAGTAGTATTCCCCGGTCCATTTGCAGACCCGACATTTGTTTCCATCACAAACGGGACAAACATACTTTCTTTCATAGACGGGAAATCTAACCGTGCTTACTCTAGGGGAAACCTGTCCGTCTGCACGATTTTTGTCATTGTTTCTGTTTTGTCTGGATTCTTCTGCCAAATTAATCTCTCCTGCCCCCCTAAAACAATTGCTTGTTGTAGGATTGGTCGCCATGTTCTCAAGGTTCTTCGGTCAGTTCCCGACCAAAAGGCAACGCCAAATGGGTGGGTATGAATCCAACACTTCAAGGGAAGTTTCATTCCGGAAACCATGACTCCCCCGTAGTCAACCAGCCCCGGAGAACCAGAATTCATAAACAGTTTATCGTTAGCATCAACAATTACGCTAACTTCTAGTCCTCCTAGTGTCTCAACAGATGCTTCCCAAATTTTATCCAAAAACATGGGGCTTTTTGTTTCAGCGATTCCGCTAAAAATCATATGCCTCCATGCCTGTTGAATTGGTTCCTGCCAAACCTCGGCAGGAACATCCGTCCATCGTTCATTCAAATTACCCACAGGCTCTTTGATATTATCTCCGAGGTAAATCCCGTGGTAGTCTCCTTCAATTTTTTCATTCATTTTTTCATTCATTCAATCACTTCCATTTCTAGTAGTCTTTCTGTTAAGTAGGGACAATGTTCTGCTAGGGCGTGAACCTGTCCACTTGCTCGGTAGCCGCTAAAATAAATAACGGGTTCTCCCTCAAATATAGTCCGAGAACATAATCGGCAATGGGTCCGGCCTGTTCCCAATTTAATTCCAAAGCCCATTTTCATACCCCCGTTTTCTGCACTTACATTTGTGTTCTTGTTTGTTGTTGCACAAACCACGACCGCAGTTTGAACAAAATAGTTTCTTTCTTTTCATCTTGTATTCCTCCTATTCATAATTTGGTAACATTTATGACACACCCCTTTGTTGGGATGGACATTTCTTCGGTTTAAACACCGTTTGCATTCCTTCATTTCAATTTCTCCCGTTTAATAATTTGCTCGCACATGAGACAGAAGAAAACTTTTGTAGAGAAATTGTGAGGAGAAGCACCGATAATGGTTTCGCACCTGCTACATTTCATCCGAATCATTCTTCTTCCTCCGTGTAGTCATTAAATACTCTATGAAGAATCTCCGACATAATCCCAACAAATACTATCACAACAGTTAATGTAATTATAGGGTTCATTCTTCTTCACCTAATCCTCGGAATCGTCGCCATAGTGCATATAGATACCTCCCAGCAACCGCTAGAATCAGTAAGTCTAAAAGAATTGCGGTTGTAGCAAATAGAATCATTTCTGTTTCCACTAGACCACCTCAAATACTCAACTGAATGTTGTTCTTCACATCGTCGCCAGCGAAGTATCGCTGAATCCATTGTGCGCCCATACCTGCAATAGCAACATGGGTAAAGTGAATTGATTCGGAACCTCCATCCCAAGAATCTCCTTGACAACTGAATGAACCATCCGGTCCAACATTCAACATTGACAAAACACTTTTCTTTTCCTTGTAGCACACTAGCAATCCATTTCGCCCCTGCGCTCGTAGGTCAAGCCAATTCACATCAGTTCGGTATAGGGTTTGCCGAATAGCCAAGTTATCTGCACAGCACACCACCAAGTCATATCCCTTCAATTGTTGGTCAGCCAACACGAAATACGGATTGGGGTCAAGGTTATACCTTTGAGCCAACGCATTTACCTTGTGCATTCCTACATCTTCACTTGAAAAGTTTTGATAGGTAATGTTCTTAGTCTCCACCATATCGGGGTCAAACACCGTCAATTCATACTGATTCGTTCTAGAGAGACATGGAATCAAATGACTTCCGATGCCTCCTGCGCCAATAATTAATACTTTCTTCATATTATTTCCTCCAATTTATTGTAATGGTTAAGCACGGTTTGTCTACTAATGTGAAAGACCCGTGCAATCTTTCCTAGTGATAAATCGGTTACTGAATAAATACAGGCTGACAAAATTCCTATACTTATATGTGCTTTTTTCGCAACAAGTTCTATCAAACTTTTTATCTCGTCATACTCAACTTTTAACTCAATATTTTGAAGCAGTTTTTCTACTTCTTCTGGAGTGTAAATGCTTTCAACTTTGAAAACCTCACTCAATCTACCCAAAACTCGCCTAGCCGAGTTTCTACGAACACCTAAATATTTACAATAGGCATTCAAATTAGATACCTTATCGTTCTGTAGGCGATAAATGTGTAAAGCCACCACGGAATACACGCCCTCGTTGTATCGGGTTCTCAGCAGGTTGAGGTAAGCACTTCTAAAAATTTTCTTCACACCTTCAACATCTGCTTCATTGAACTCCGCACACAACATTGATAGGTCCATTAAAGACCTGTCCACTTCTATATTTGGTGCTATCCTGTATACCCTAGCAACCAAAATAGCCCCACAATTAGTGCAACTACCGTAAGAGACTTTCAAGTGTTTCGGTGGTAAGTTCCACTCGCCGCAAAGTAAGCAATCCATCGTTAATCACCTCTTTATTTCTAGGCAAATCCATTGACTTAGCATATCCTCTCAGGGTGCTAACCTTATCTAGGTTTGATTTATCACTCATTAGAAGTAGGCTTCTAGATGCGATTTGGTCGCCTAGGCTAATGTTATAATCCATTTGGTCAATGCAAATACTTCCACCTAACAGGTAGTAGTTTTCTCCATCTGTATAGGCTAGGCCACCTTCACTTATTGAGAAAATCACCTTGCCCCCTTTATCCTCAATCCCATAACTATATCTACCATTCTTATCATAGCGAACTAAATTTGTTAGGTGAGCGAGGTGTTGTGTTCTAACATTTTGCCTACCTAATACATGTTTATCTTCTTCATAATTATGTGTTACCGTCCATGAAGCACCAGCCCCTCTAATGTATAGGCCGGTTTCCTGTGCTTTTTTCTTGCCCTCAATAAAGACTTCTAAGCGAGAAATAGCCGGGAAAGTAGTTAACTTTTCCACGAGTTCCATACTTCTTTTTGTAACGAGATTGCTAGACCTATTCTGCAACAAAAATGCATCAATGACCTTTTCCTCGGAAGAGGAGAGAAATTGTCCGGTTGCCCTACGATAAAGTTCTTGATAAGGGATAGCAAAGAACTTATTATCTCCTCCCCGACAAGCCCTAATAAACTGAATCGCTTCCTTATTACTGAGAGGAATCCATTTATCGCTGTAGAGTTCAAACGCTACGGTGTCCTTCCCGATAATTTGCATATTCAAAAGCGTTTCTTCAAACTTTCCCGAAGAAGAACTGTAGTAGTTATACTTCAACTTATTAATAATCACATCGGAAATCAACGGGTCAATCTCTTGGAACTTTATTATATCGTCGTCTATCTCGTCGGCATTTTTATAGGCCCGAAACTTAACAAAAATAAAGAGTAACAATTTGTTTAGATTTTTTCCACTAATCTTATCACCGTTAATAAAATAGGTAGATTTTTTCTTCATCACAACAAAGGAAACATTGGTATCATCAATCCTACTAAACTTAACTATACTGTTAAACCTAAAGCAGGCAGTCATAATTGTTCTAAGAATGTTTTCGTTTAAGAAATATTCCGCACGATAGTTCCTTCTCCTTAAGTCTAAACGATTTTTAGATTGAACCCTAATAGAACAAATGTTGTTTCTCCTGTTATCAGTTGAAATAAAATTAAAGATTTCATCAACCATTAGTCCCAGTCCTCCGAGAACAATAATTGGTCCGTCAAGTAAGAATCACACATCATTGTCAGTTTTTCCTGCAATTGACCCATGATAGCCGGAATTGTGTTACGGTGAAGGGACAACCAAATGGTATGGTTTTGATTCAATACCACGGTTAGTCCTGTCTGTCCACTCTTGGTAATAACCAAGGGTGGAAGTTCTTCATCGCTCACAATTTTATATTCAATTCTCTTAGTCTTTTCTGCTTGCATTTCGCTCACCTAGTTTTTTCATATATTCTAACGGGCTTTCCTTGAGGGTCTGCCTACTAACTGTCACATGTGGGAATTGCTCAAACAAATGCGGCAATACCTCAAACAGTTTCTCTTCTAATTCATAGTTCTTAGTCCATACAGAGCCATTAGCCTTAAAGACTGTTACTCTATATAAGATGTTTTCATTTTCCATAATGTCATTCCTCCTTTTTCTATCTTTTCATATTTTATTTCAGTTTTAATTAAACATCGGATTTGTTGGGCGGTAGGAACATGAGTTCTTTTACCTCCCCTATCCGAGCGATATTCTTCAAATTTATCTCTAATGGCTTCGGCTGTTCTTTCCTCACCATCGGTCATAATTCTATCAATCACCCAAAAGACCTGCTTTCGGTGTCTTTTTCTTCTCGTGGTCATATTTCACAAGCCCCGCCTGCACAAGCCAACTCCCCGGTTAAATCTGTATTATCCTCAGTCTCAAAGACTTGAGACAAATCAATATCCGAGAGGTATTGCTTCAATTCGTTGTATCGTTCCTCGTCAATGGTTTCAAACGGTGCTTGTTTGTAGGTTCCACCATCGTAAGGCAAAACAGACAAGCCGTTGTAAGCATGGCGGTTGTCCCACATCCATTGTCCGACTTCTTCCCATTCTACATCCTTCAAGGAAACAGTAGCGGAAACATTGTGGGTGTTAATTCCATCGTTGTGTCCTTCCTTAACCCAAGTTTTGCTAACCAATGCGATACGATTCAACATTGACAAAGCAGACTCTCCACGAATGGTTGCTCCTTCGGGTGCGGCTTGAGGCACAGAAAGAATAGCCGTATCGTGTGGTCGGAAATAACAATCCTCAACCAGTTCGGGCAAGTTATTCAACAGGTAAGGATAAATCGCTTCGTCCTTTCCAACCCGAAGACGACGAATGTAATACTTGTCGTGCCACGAATGAATTCCGCTAGAAGTTCCCAATACAAGAGAGGTAGTTCCAGCAGGTTTTACACAAGTTAACCTTGCGGCCTTATTGATACCAAAATTACCCGCCCAATACGCATTAACTTTACGCACAATATCTGCGGCTCTTGTCAAGTTAATATCCGAAAGAATTTTTCGTCCATTAGCATCGGTAGGATTGCTAGCAATTCCTGTCATACTTACTCCCAATAAAGCATCTCTTTCTGTGTTGCGTTTCCAAACTTCTCGCAAGTAGTGGAAATCAGTATAGGTAGCCTGTAAGGTAGCAAGGAAAGTAGCCGAAGTTATACGCTCAAAGAAATCTGCCGTATCAACCAAGTTACTAGCATTAATCTCTACCAAATTGCAGAATTGATATGGACGAAGGGCAATCTCACAACATGGGTTTGTTCCCCAGTCTTTGTCGTTACTAAAGTAAATGCCCGGTTCACCGCTTCCACTTTCCCTAATGCGTTCCCACAACCCATTGAAGAATTGCTGGTCGGCTCGGCTACGAATCAAAACTGCTGAGTTATTTGCTCGTCCTCTTTCGGGATGAGTTTCCCACCAATTGCCCGACTTGCAGGAAATCATTTCATTGTCGTCTGCGCTGAACAAACTAATCAAAGCCGCCCTTCGGATTCCACCAGCCAAAACTGCATCAGCAATAATGCACATAATATCGTGAACTTGGATGGGTTTTAGTTGCGTGTTTGTTTCATGTTCCTTGAGGATATTTTCAACCTTCACCAAACATTCTCGCAAAGGAGCAGGACCCGGAGCCTTTCCACCGGAAGTGACTAGAGGTGTTCCTTTCTTACGAATATCCGAATAGTCAAAAATGGGAGTGCTTTTCGTCACGCCAAAATAACTCTTCACGAGAACCTTAACTGCATCAGCCCAACCCTCAATAGAATCGCTGATTAAATACCTGCGAGTTCTGTTAGGGTTTGGGTGTTGCACTTCGGGAAGCATTTGAACATGGTGTCGCTGAACCGAATATCCAACGCCTGTTCCACCCAACAAAAGAAACATTGACTCGCTAAAGGCATCAATGTGTTCAATTGGTAGATAGGCACAGTTGTAAATTCGGTTAGGACTAGTTTCAATGGGTTTTCCTGCAAATTGCATTGACCTCATGGAGGGAAGAATTTTCTTCTCTCGGACCATTTCATATACATCCCTAATAGTTTCCTCCCACTTTGGGAACTTTTTGAGGTGCATTTGCATGTTTCGCTCACACAATTCGTCCCATGTTTCTCTTCTCATTTCGTCTGTTTTATACTTTGCATACTTCATATGCACGGTTATGTTGCTCAAAATCTCTTTTTCATTCATTGTTTTTCCCTCCTGTGGGTATTCTAAACCAGTAAATGGCTTGTTTATAAATCATTCTACTAACCTCCAAATGGTCGTGTAAGACCAGTTATCAGTAACCGGATTACGGGCAATTTCTTTCCCGACCTTCACAAATTCCTTTCTTTTGGAGAGGATATTTGATAGGGCGTAAGAAATTACTCCGTGCCGGGTATTTTCATTAACATACAACCAGATAGATTGGAAGTCCGCCTCTTTGTTTTCACATGAGGACAAATATTCTATGATTTTTTTAACCTTTTGGTTGTGGTTGTTGTTGCCTACATTAGGAGTAGGTCTTTCGCTAAATTTTACTTTTCTATTGTTCATTTTTTTCATCTCCTAGTCTCAAGCGGGCGTAGAGGGAATTGAACCCCCATCTCAGGCTTAGAAGGCCCGAATGCTATCCATTACACCATACGCCCCTTGAGAATAAATGGAACAGGTAGGATTTGAACCTACGACCACTCGGTTATGAGCCGAGCGCACTAACCAAACTGTGCTACTGTTCCTTGAATAGGTGCTGGGGGCAGGATTTGAACCTGCGAACCATTGAGGACAGGAGTTTAAGCCCTGCGCTTTTAACCAAACTCAGCCACCCCAGCGTTTGTTGTCATATGACATGTTATTATGGTAGGTGCATTTCTAGTTTTTTGGTTCATATCCAAAAATCCAGTCAAAAAACCGAACCCAAAAACTCATCAAATATTCCTCCACTTTTTCTTCAAGTTTTCAACCCGATTAATCCACTCGTAATTCCAAGCACGGGATTGCTTTGAGTCGTGGGAGTGACATGGACACCAACAATCATCCTCGCAGATTCTTTGTGGTGGTCCTCCAACGAAAAGCCTCCAGCAACCGAAATCTTCTCGCTGAAACTCTCCTTTAATTCTTCCTTCTGTATATTTGTATCTCCTAATGGGAACATTTGGCGGTGAGGTAGCGCACACTTGACGCTGACATACCGAGTAGGGTTCCTGTAGGGTTAGTTCTTCTTCTCCATTCATTCTTTTCATTATTCTTCCTCCTTAAATTCTATCCATTCGTCTTTCATTTTCCATTTAACTTGTGTTACTTTTCTTATTTGAATTTGGTCATAGCCCGTGTCAACTTCTATGTTTCCGCATTGACACATCCTATGGTAGGGATATTTGTCCTTTACTAGGACATTTTCTCCACATATTTTGCACTGTAAAAGCACATTGATTTTCTTGCGTTTTTTAGGCACTTTCCCACTCCCTCCAAGCATTGTCTGTAACTTTTTCATCTTTAATTTCCGGAGCCTTAAGTGCAATCCACTCTCGTTCCAAAGCCATATCAATTAGTCCATTGGGGATGTCCTCTCCCTTGTCGGAAAGGTATTCACAAACAGCCATCCATTCGTGAATGTCTGCACCATAGATTTCATCGTGCAGGTAAAAACCGGACACCACTCCGAATTGCTTGATTTGCTTTCGGATTTTCTTATGGTTGTAGTAGTCCCTTCGGTATTGAATAATTGCTTTTGGGGTTTCAATCAGCATTTTTAGAATCCAAAGCATCTGCCTTCATCTCCTCATATTTACGCATATTTAGATTATAAGTAGCCATGTAGTAACTAGGGTTAATCCTTCTAACATAATATCTAGTCATTCCATTGAGAAACTGTTCAATGTTTGTTTCGTCAATTACTGTTATATTTCTAAAATTCGGGTCGTTTCTTATGTCATACCGTGTAATCCAGCAGGCCCCATCAGGCGGACTTTGCCCTTGAATAATTCTAATCACTCCGCCTTTATTAATAAATTTCTTAACTCTTGTAATAGTCCATTTCATAGTATCATCTCGTGATGGGGTTTTTACAGAACCCCTTAACTGACACTCATTTTTCTTCCGTGTGCGAGAATAGAACAACGAGAACTTTCAAGTTCAGTAGCGGCCTCCGACGATTGCTTGGGTCAAAATCACGCTTTCAATAGATTCAAGCGGGATATTAGCCACTTCTTCGTGAGAAACCATCTCGCCATTGATGTATGCCCAATGGGTTGGATGGTTGTAGATTTGCTCTACTGCCTCTTCTGCTGATAGTTCAAGTTCAGTGTGTCCTGTGTCGTTCAAAATTGTTACGCTAACCATGTTTATTCCTCCTCTTTAATTTCGTTGTTCTTAATTTGTTGGATAACTGCCTTTCGGAGTTTTCCCTTTGCTCGTTGGATTTGACCCTCCGTGAAGAGTCCGAGTTCCAACATCTCGTCTAGTTTGTAACTGTAGTCTCTCGTGAGAAACGCCAGTTCTTCTTTTTGTTCGGTGGAGAGGTAGTCCCCTCCAGTAAGCCTGTTCATAAACTTCGTCAATTCCCGTTCAGTAAGCAAGCCACTTTCAATCATTTCTTTCATTTGCTGTTCCATGTTCATTTTCATTCACCTCCCACAAGGCTACTTTGTATCTACTTTCACCTGTGAGTTTTACCTTATCAACCTTTCTAAAGTAGCGGCTATGTGCTAGCCTGTTGGCTAATTCCTTCACGCTACCGATGAAGTATTTATGCCTCAATCTGTCGTGGATTTCGGGCGTTGATAGTCTCCCTTTGCCTAAGCATCTAGCCACTTCCCTCTCGGTTCTGTTCATCTTCCCACCACATAATTCAATTGTTTCCAGTTTCCATAACAGGAGTCGTGAAAACCATTCTTGATTTCTTCGGGGTGCATTAGTGGACCTCCACAAATTTGACACTCATACAATTACTTCAGCCCCCTTTATGTAAATGTCCCTTGCTAGACCATCAAAGCATTCTTGACACAAGTAGCGGGATTCTCCACCGCCGCCTGTCCAGTCATAAATCATATTGCCTTCCATGTCTCGGACTTCCAAGACATTCATAGTTCCAGACATCACTACTATTGTAGCATTTGCTTTACAAATTCGGCAATCAAATATCACCAAAAATTCCTCCATAAATGGGTTCAATTTTTACGACCCAAATTGGGTCCTCATCCCGAAGTGCAGAAAAGGTCAAGATATTATTCCTATCTAATACCATGACCCGATGCTTCATTCTTCTGTCTTTTATTTTCACTTTCATTTCTTATCACCTATCCTCAGTTTAATTGACATTTTGCATGACTTACACTCCACCACCAAATGGTTAGGTCGGTTGGTATTGAAGATACAAAACTCTAGACCGAATGTCTCTGAATGGCAATTTTTACACCGATGGATTTTACCCATTATTCAGTCCTCCAAAAAACAATCTCTATGCAGAAGTCCTTCTCGCCTGATAGAGGGTCTAGATTTTGAATCGTAACCGTGAACCAAGAAACAGTTTCCGTTACGGTATAAATCCCCGTGGGGTAATTCTTTTTCAATTCTAAGTATTCTGCCTCGCTAACATATAAATTATGTGTTATTTTTCCATGTTTCATAGGTATTCCTCCAACCATTCGGGTGCTGTTCCATTAGTATACCGAGCAAACCGGGCCTTCTCATTGATGTAGTAGTTCCGGTAGGCTTGGATTGTGTCCTCGCATTTATACTCGTCAGGCATACATTGTGGTGGGGGGTAAAACTCTCCCCCTTTCACTGGACTTTCCTTCAATAGTTCTAATAATCTACTGGAAGCATGGACTTTATTATACCTTCGGGTGTATTCCTCCAGCATAGCCGCAAATAATTCGTAGTGCCAAAGGTAATTTCCTTCGGAGGAGTAAGTCCATATCGTGGAGGGGTGGTTGATGTGTGCCGCCTTATACAAACCAGCAAGTTTGCTTCTTCCAATTTTATCGCTTGGAGATGTTTTTGCCCTCCAAGAGGTGCATAACATTTGAGCCGATTCCAAAGGCATTTTTACGATATGTTTATCGCATAATTCTTGAGCGATAATTTTTTGGTCTTCATCTAAGTAAAAAATATTCATTTGTCTCATTCCTTTCTGTTCTCATATGTTTCTCATCGTGAGAATAACGATTTCGTTGGGATATGCCCCATTTCGTCCACAAATTGACCACCTTTCTCATTTCTCATTTTTCTCATGGGGGGTCCCTCTCTCCCACTCTCCCGCTCTCCCTCAAGGGGTTGGTTGTGTTGTGTGTGTGTGTATATGTATGAGAATAATGAGAAATGAGAATAGTGAACAATATGTAGGAGATAATCCTTACTACCCCCCTCAAAGTGGTTTCTCACATTATTCTCACATGAGAATCGTGGACAAACTGACTGAGAAAAGACAAAAAGGTTTTCTGGTTTATAGGAGAAAATTCTTAGTGCATTTTTGGTTTGGTTGTGTGTCCAACGAAATATTTTGTTTGGTGCTTCTCGCATTTGAGTTCAATATCGTGGAGGGCGGTTGAGTATATAAGGGGGGTCGGGACCCCTTATAAGCCCACCGGAGCCTTCATATAGGTGATACATTCTGTCCCCGAAATATATCTTTTTTATAAAAATATTGTTTTCTTACCATATGGTAGGCAGAAAAAGTGTTAGTAAAAGACATCACTCATCGTCGTCAAACACGCTGACTCACCTCCTGCGGTTATTATGCTTTCGCCAACCATATGGTAAGAGCGAAGCGTTCTTAATTTGTAAAGACTACCTTAAATAGTCAACAACAGGTTGTATTAGTGTCCAACAGGACAGGAGGTAAAAAATTGCCAAAAAACAACGAAGAAAAAGACAACAGCATGACTGACGAAGAATGGAACGCATGGATTGAACCGGTGGTTTCGTGGGTGGAGAACATTTCAAATCTCTCCCTCCCCGAAGGCATGGAACTTGACGATGTGGAAGACATGGTTCCGGGGATTAATTCCCGAATCCGACGAGGAAACCGAGACCCTTCCGAGCGAAAAGTTCACAAGACCAAAATCCAAAACATGGGTAACGACCTTCCGGAATGGCCTCATACCCGTGGCCCCGGAACTTCCTTGAACGCAACACAACAAGAAATGTTGGCTTCCGCTCTTACCGTTAGAGAAGAAGCAGACCGTGTTACATATCAAGTGTATGTTTCCCACAAGGCTCAACACATTCTCGTTAAGCGAGCAAGCAAAAAGAACCAAACTCCCGGTTTGGCTTACGAATCGGAAGAAGAGTTTGTTGAGGCTGGTCAAAAGGCTGAACGAGCGCGTGTAATGGCTTTGTTCAAGAACAACGAGTGGGCTACAAGGGACGACGATGGAAACATTGTTGAACAAACCTTTGAGTCGCCTGTTGTTCGTCAGCCTTCGGAGTGATGTCGGTTGCGTTATCTTTTTGACGACGACGACGACTGATTAACTCGGTTGCTCAAAACACCATCCAATGATAGAAAGTGCGAAGAGAACTCACTTTCTTGAGGTAATGACATTCTCACCACGCAGGTTTTGTGTCCTGCGCTCTAGATGGATTTTCGGGGGCTTCGTTCCATCATAAGAAAATCAAAAAACACAACCTTTTTATTAACTTTTTTTTGTGGTTGGGTATACAAATTATACCTTTATACAACCATATGGTAGGCCAAAGACGGGGCTTTGTAGAGAGAAAGGGCCACCTTATATAGTGCAAAATGTTCCATTCTATTGGTGAAAACCATGAGCGAAAACGCAGAAAAAACCCACGAGCGATTCGTGGCTAAGGTCAATGCCTACCTTAGCAACGATGAAAACGATGAATTTGACCTTGAAGTGGTCGCTTCCATGTTTGAGAAGTTTCAGCAAGCCCACGCTGATAACAACGAGGAGCGCACTGCTGTTTTGGTGAAGCGCATCAAGACTTTTACGGCTGGAACTCGTGTTTCCATTTCCTTGAGTGAGGAACAGGAAGCACAAATCGTTGAGGACGCAAACACCTTCCTTAGCATCTCCGACCGCTACCCCAACCTCTCCATTCCACGAGAGCGAACTTTTGAGAAAGTCCAAGCATCCATGCAAAAGGCTCTCAAGGAGGCTCATAAGTGAAGTCGGTTTTCGGCTTCTCGGACGATGATGAGTGATTCATCGCCCTCTTGAGGCATATTCACCCCCCTATTGGGCATTATGGGGGGAGGGTATGTCTCTTGAGGTGTTTATCGCTTCACAAATTTTCGCTCATAATTTTATTCCCCACCATATGGTAGGGGATAATTTGTAGACACACCCCATATACCAAATATGATAGAATCCATCATGTGGTTCAACCGAAAACCTCAATTTAGCCTGAAAGTGAAACAAAACCGCTACGAGCGATTCATCATTGATGAACTTCGTATTGTGAATGTCAGCGAGGAGGAACTTGCTGATGTTCTCATGCGAGCAATTCAAGAAATTGAAACTCGTTTGTCAGTCCTCAACGGTGGTGAATAAATGGATAGGAAAGAATTGATTCATCTTTTGAAAATTATGATTGAAGAATTGGAAGCGATAGGCAACCAATGTAAAATTGACGAATACCAGCGAAAAATTACAGAACTGGAGGAAGAAGAATGAGTTGTGCAATTTGTCAAAACCCCGTTGAAGGTCAGGCCCTATTTTGGGCTTCTGTTTCTAGAAACCCGCCAATGTGTCTTGATTGTCATAATTTACCAGCCTTGGAATATTACAATGCACGAATAAAGGCAGGGCTACCGGCAGTTTATCCTGTTCACTTGGAGGAAGATGAATGAGTCAAAAAATCTGTTTTATCTGCAAGACCAAGATTTCAAACAACATCAAATCTGCAACCTGCAACAATTTGAAATGTCAACAGGATTATTCAATCCAGCACAACACATGGAAACAAATTGAAATGGATTATCTTTACGGTGTCACATACGAAACAAAGGGGGATGAAGAATGATTAACAAATACGAAGAAACAGAACAGTGTGAAGAGTGCGGTGCGGTTGAAGGTGGAAACATTGACGGTTGCGACTCTTGCAATTTCACATATTGGTTCAATGGAAAAGTGTATCACGAAGAAACAGACCAACAGAAGAAGGAGGAAGAAGAATGATTTCTCACGACACATTTATGCGTATGACCGGCGAACATTGGACGATGGAACAACAGTTAGTTTTCCTCGCTGAAAACCAAGATTGGTGCGACTTGTTCTTCCGAGTCATTGAAGAGAAGTGGGAGGTAATCGCAGACACG
>Ga0181592_10000913_pt1 | contig 23572 bp, 28 predicted proteins | sample 071ome_20_FD_133755 | JGI IMG/M metagenome (GOLD analysis project Ga0181592, IMG submission 133755) | Coastal salt marsh microbial communities from the Groves Creek Marsh, Skidaway Island, Georgia - 071412BT metaG (megahit assembly) | ecosystem: Environmental > Aquatic > Marine > Intertidal...
GTATAACAATATCCTAAAAAAAAAAAATATTTAGTAGAAACCCCGCCCAAACGGACGGGGCAAAATTTATTATTTATTATTTATTCCAATAGCTGTTAGCCATATTAAAGGCTTTCAACCATTTATAAATGGTGTTATGAGTAACTTTAAATTTTTGTTTAGCATGTCTAACACTATAACGATTAGCAAAATCAGCTACTTTTAAACGAAAAGCGTCATCATAAATACGATTTCCATTTTTGTAATTTTTAATAAATACGCTAGGTACTCGTTCTTGACGTTTCATACTATGAAATTCATTATTAAAATCAAAAGCACAAAGCCAGTTATGAACACTACCACGAGCAACTTTAAATCGTTTAGCTGCTAATTCAGTGCTACCTGTTAGCATTGCATAGCTAACTACATTGCGGCGAAAATTATCGTCATAGCCATAACCTTCTTTGTGTACTGTTGCGTTAGTCATAAGAGATCTCCTTATTTATTTGACTAGCTCGATGGATCACTGTGATCCAGAGAAGACTCTGCGGGAGGTGCGCTTAGTCTGGGAGGAGTGCGCCAGAGCCTTCACTGAATAACAGTAAAAAGAGCCGCCCCGAAGGGCGACTAGTTACAGGGAGAGTTTTGCAGTCTCTATATCAAAGAAGACCTCTAGATCGTCTTCCTCATAGTCGATATACGTATGAGACCATTTGTCATTAATAGCTTTAACTAAGTTGCTAAAACTAATTTCTTCTAAATGTTTTTTGTGTTCTTCAGCCGTAAGCTTTTTCTTCGGCATAGACTTTCCTTTCTATAGTTGCAACACCTTTAAACTTTTCAAGCTTTGGTGCTACTCTAAGAAAATATTCGTCTGCTTCGCTTTGTGTTTGACAAGTTTTAGTTGCAAACATAAAACGACGACTATCGTAAAGTTTTACTTCCCAGTACATTGTTATCTCCTAGTTGTACTTTATTGTCAAGATGTTATCATGCGTTATGCTGTGCTTTTTTAGAGCTACATCATAAGCTTTTTTATAAGCATCTTCGTTTGACCTACTAGACTTTTCCATTACATTTGTTACAAGCAATGTGTCTGGAATGTAGTAAGTAATTTTACATACGAACATTTTCTACTCCTGTTGGTACTCGCACGATTCTTTTCCATGTATATTCCTGCTCGTTATCTACATGGCATGACCAGTACCCATCAGCTGTGGATACTAGCATTTTATCTGCAAACTCTAAAGCCGAATCTGCATCAGTTTTGTTTACTGTCATTATTGTTTTATCGTAGTTAAAGATAAACATTACTCTTTTTCCACTAGAAAATATCTAACTAACAAGTAGTCAGCAATAACCGCTAGCAAAGGTGCTGCGATAAAAAATGCAAGTGCAATAACGAACATAGCCATTATTTTTCTCCTTTTGGTTTCCACTTGGTTTTTTTGTTTTGATACATTGTATCACTATAGATGCATTAATTTTCTCACTTTTTATAGAACAAATGTGAACCAATTTTACCAAGATATTTCATATCTGTAGTCCAATATGGTTGCACATAGTCTGCATGATAATGTGTTGCACCTGTTTTTGGTAAAAGCTCAGGATCATTCATAATCACCTTTGCTGCTTTATAAATTTCTTTCCAAGACTGGCGGTCAAGGTAACTCATACGAGTTGGATCGTCATGTTTACCATCATGAGTCCAAGAAAATTGTTTACGTTGCCATACAACATCACAAACATTGTCTGGGTAGCTATTACTAGCTACTCTATTTAGTGTAACCTCTGCGACCATTGCTTGACCAGCCAAAGGTTCATTGCGTGCTTCAAAGAACATATTTAGTGCCAAGCACATAGTTGCAGTCATAATCATCAGTTCATCCTTTCGCCTGATATTAGAGAATTTTTATGGAAAAACATATCCATAATTGTTTGGAATATTCCATACGCATAATACGCAAGAAATATTAAGATTGATTCACTCGCTTTTTTCATTTACAGGAACCTTATTCAGAATGTTATTTAAAATATCTTTATACTTTTCTTTTAAGTCTTCATCATCTTTTATGACAAAGTAAATAAAATCAAATATAAAAATACCTAGCATAAAAGCTAAACTTTTTGGAGCATAGAAAGCAGAGATTGCCATAGCCAATAAAGCCCAGAAAACAGGAACATTATACATAGCGCCTTCTGTGACTGTTTTAGTCCATACAAGTCGAAGGGTTATGCCGCATATAGCAGCAAGTATTCCAGCAGTAATCATTTAGATCCTCCATTAATAGACAAACTGTCCTAATTGTTTAGCAGCTAAATCACGGGCGTCAGGTTGATACGTATTACGTAAGTACAACTTTTGACGGAAGTAACTAATAGCGGCTGCGGTAAAAGATAGTACTTTTACAGTAAGTACAAAAACTGTTACGAAAATAATAAAGTTCATTTTAGATACCTCTTGGTTTGCTTTTGCGTTATGAACAGTTTTAACACTTATTCAGGTGTTTGTTTTAGTCTTCTTTGGGGCGTGACCAAAACACATACGCCATTGGAATTGCTCCAAATATAACTGTTAAAACAGACCATAGCCATTTGCGTTGACCATTGTATTTAGCCATAACAAATGTCATACGTGCCATTAGTGCAATACCAATAGCCGCATAAATCAAAATAAAAGTACCCATAGTAGTCTCCTCTTGGTTTGCTTTTGCGTGATACTTCGTATCATTATAGATGCGTTAATTTTCTCACTTTTTTTGCTGACATTTTTGAATAAAAAGGGAAGCCCTTTCGGACCTCCCAATGAGTTATCTTCTATAATTATTTTCTTTATTAGTTATATTAACACCTGAAGTAATTTCAGGAATCATTCTCACAATTTCTTTACGTGTTTGGCGACTTACATCACCAGAAACATTAATATTAAACTGTTGAGTGCTTCCTGACATGCCCCTCATAAAGTTGTCAACTTTATTTGCTGGAACAACTAGTTCTCCTGGAGTTAGCATAGTCGGAACAGAGTCTATACCATCTCTAGAATAAGGTGTTCTAGGTACAATACCTCCTTCATTCATAAAACCAAAAAGGCTAAGTCCTGTTTGTATAAGTGAACCAATTCCACCACCGCCGCCGCCGAAGCCGCCTTGGAGACCTTGCATTAAACTATTAAGTGCGCTGCCTATCCCGCCTTTTAAAGCACCAAGAAAACCTGTAAGACCTTTCATTAAGCCTCCAAAGAAGCCAGAATCTGGCCCCATATCAACGGCAGAATCATCAAAACCTGCTTTTGTATCTTGCCCTATTCTCTTACCAACTTCGTGAGAAGAAGAAAACAATCCTGAAAATAAATTGTCAAACATTTCTTTTAATCCTGCAGTTTCAAAGAAAGATTGAACAAAAGCATCTACAACAGTATCAATGATTTGATTACTTAAAGAGTCTAGGAATGTATCAAAGAAGTCTTGAATACTACCTCCTTCTTTAATAAGAGTCTTAAGACCACTTGATATCGAGTCTCTCATTCTTAAAGAAGCAGTTTCTGCTTGATTAGTAATTCCATCTAGCAATTGGCTTTGTAATTCTAATTCACTATTAATTTGTCTTCTTGCTTCAACATCTCGAAAACTAGTGTTTAAAAGTTTTTGTTGCAAATCATAAATAGATACAGTAAGGTCTAAAGTTTTCTGATTCGTAATTAAAGAGACATCACCGCCAATAGCTTCGATTGCAGGAGCTACTTGTTGCACAGTCCCTTGTGTAAGTAAATCAAACAACTTTTTTCTTTGTTCTTCAATTATTTTAATAGACGCTTGTCTTGCTGCATTGTCTTTTAAATTAGAGTTAGTTAAGTCTTTTTGAGCTTTATTAACACTATTTAAAGACTTATTAATAGACTGAAGAGTTTTATTTGATAAAGAAGCAACAGTGCTTAAATCATAAGAAAAACCAAGGTCATTTAAACGACCTACAATTTTCTCCATAATTGTTTCACTGTCTTTACCTGTTGTTTGACCAATTCCTTTAAAGAGTTCTTGAATTAATTTTTGAACTGCTGTAATTTGTCCTTCTACTTGATCTTTAGTAAAACCTGCAATAACAGAACCAACTAAAGGTGTTTTACCAAACTCATCTGCAATTATCTTAAGACCAATTAATTTTTCTTGAGCTTCAGCAATTTTCTTAATAGTTGCATTGTCTAGCTTTAAAAGATCATTAAGACCAATGTCTCTATTTTCAACTAAACTTGCTGCCTCTTCTAATAAACTTAAACCTTGGGTTTCGGCTAAAACTTTTGAATTTAAAACTTTTACTTGAAATTGTATACTTTGGGTTAAAGCATTAATTTTAGCATCTTGTTGATCAAGTGCTGTACTACCTTCTGCAAGCATACGTGCTCGTTTAGCCCTAAGATCTTCTAATCGTCTTAAATTTTGATCTAAAGCAAAGCGACCTACTTGGTTGTCTTTAAAATCAGAAGAAAATATTTCACCTAAAGCTGTACTTAATCCGTCTACACCCGCTTTTTGAAGTTGTTCATTTATATCTTTTATTGTTCCAGGTTCTAGAGTAAAACTTAAACTTTGTACTGTAATTGCTTTTAGTTCTTCTTGCGCCTGTCTTAAACGAATATAAAGATCATTAACTTCTTTACTACCTTGTGCAGCAGCAATTATTTGTTGAGCAACTTTTGGATCATCAATGTCGCTCCCAAAAGCTTCAAATTGTTTTTCTATTTTAGAAATTTCTTTTACTAGATCACGGATTTCTGCCATATCCCCAAGGTCTAGCAAAGCTTGAACTTGAGTTAAGGAAACCTCTTCCCCAACAACTTTAGAAGTTACATCTGCAATTTTCTGTTGTTCAGCAACTAATACTGCAGCAGAGTTTATTTTGCTCTGAATTTCTATTGCCTTAATAAGATCTTTTAATTGTTGTTCAGGTAATGATAATCCCGTATCTTGAAACAAAATTTTAGCTAAAAGTTCAGGATTTTCGGATGCTTTAAGATCAACCAAAGCATCAGCAACCCGTGCCTCTACTCGTCCTGTATTAGAAATTTGAACAAGCAAAGCTCTAAGCGCTCCAGGTAATACATCAAGATCAGGAAACTTTCCAAGAATATTATCAGCAAAAGCTTTTGCAACTGAAGGATTATCAAAGGCGTTTTCCCCTGAAAACCTTGGATCTTCTAGAATTGTTTTTAATTCCTTTGCAAAAATTTTAGCTTGATTAACATTAGTTCCAAAAAGGTTGTTTACAAGTTTAGATAATCCTCTTGTAACAACGGTAGAGTCTCTACTGTCTAAGTCTGCAATAAAAGTATCTCGTAATGTTGAAATCGCAGCATTAGTTGTGCTTTCCCCAGAACCACCTTCTCTAATTGCAACCTCTACTTGGTTAACTGCAGCTTTAATAGCTTTACGAGTTTCTTCAGAAACAGAACCAAAAGCGGCAACTTCTTGATCTGCTTTTAATCTATTTCTGTCTAAGTTGTTAACTGCTTTTTCAATTTTTAATAGATTTCTATCAGAAGCTTTAGACAAATCAATATCTTCTAGCTTAGTAGAAAGGTTAATATTAAACTCTTTGCCAACAAGCTTTTCAATATTCTTTAAAGTCTTTAATGATTCTTTTCTAACATCAGCAACGCTTTTATTTAATAGCCCAAAGAAAGCTAAGACGCCTTCAAAGTTACTTTTAACTCTTTCTAAAAAGGTGTCGCCCTCTCCAAAGAAAGCAGAATAAATTATACCACCTATACCTGCAGTGGTAATAGTAGCCGCAGCAACAAGAAATGATCCTGTAATTAAAGGAATACCCGCAGCAACCCCTGCTATAGCGGCCCCTGCTGATGTTAAACTTGTTAAAATAACTCGGCCTAGGGTTAAAGCTGCAGTTTTAACAACTCCACCAAAACCAACAAAAAGCCTTTTAAAACTAGCTAAAACAAGTTTACCTAATTTTCCTAAAAGAGCAGCTATTTGATCAGCAAACAACAAAGCTGCAGATACGCCATACGCAAACATTTCTGATAAAGAAGTTCCTGTAGACTCTGCGCCATCTTCGGCTGCATTTGCTGCAGTTGTAAAGAAAGTACCTAGCAATACAGCTAAACCTGCTCCTTTTAAAACTGCCCCTTTATATTTACCTACAACTTGAGCAATAGAAGAACCAGATGCAATAGAAGCTATTTTCCATGATTTTGAAAAATCTAAAGCTGCAATTTTATTAAAAGCAACAAGTCCTTTCAAAGAAGAAATAGCATTAGCTGAAAAAGAAGCGAATATAGCGCTTAAACTTGACCCTATATTTAAAGAAGAACTAAAGGCAAGAAGTTTTGCTCGAGCAGTAGCTAAAGTTCCATTAAACAAAGCCATAAACGCAGCAACCCTTTGAGGATTACCAATAATTGCTTCTTGAACAACAGAAGCGCCAATACCTGCAATAGCTGCGCCAGTTGTACCTAAAAATCCTCCAAGTAAAACTTCAGCGCCAACAATAGTTGTTCCAATCCTAGCTAAAGCCGCAATACCTGCTTTTCTATTTTGCAATGCTGCTTGTTTAGCAAAACCGTCTATTGCTGATTTGCTAGTTCCTAATATTGTTGTTTTAAGATTATTTGGGTCTGACCCAACAAACAAATTATAAAGTAAACCTTTACCTTGCAATTTTCCAACAGAAGTTAACAGTGATTTGACGTTAGATATAAGTATTTTTCTAACACCGCTAAAGAAAACTGCTGCACCTAAAGTGCCATATAAAATTGTAGTTAATAAACTACCTCCTGGAATAAAAGAAAGTATTTGAGCAGGAAGACCTATTAAACTATTTTTAAGAGTTTCTTGAAGACCTCTCCCAAAAGCAGTCGCTAATTGAATTAATGCTTTAAGTATTTGAGGTATGTTTTCAACAATAGTATTAAGACCTTCTCCAATTGCTTGGCCAACCCCGTTTGCTAATGCTTGGAAAAATCCTGTTTTTAATACAACCCCATCAAACGCATTAATTAATGCTGCTCCGACTGTTACAAATAACAAAGGACCAAGTTTTCCAAAAGTTTTAGCAAACAAACTAGGGCTTAAAGCACGAGTTAGCCCTGCTGTTACAGCAACAGTAATAATACCTGCAAGTCTTGGCGATATATCTTGCAAACGAGTAATACCTGATCTTAATTTTTCTGCAATGCCCGTTGCTATTTCAGTTCCAGTAGTATTTAAAAATTTACTAATTTCTCCTGCTTTAGCTTTAATATTTCCAATAGTAATATCAATTGTTGTTGAACTAGATAGTACAGGGGAATTAAGTGAATCATAAATTTTTCTAACATAACCAGAAACTTCTGAAGCAAAGTTTTTAACTAAATCTTTAGTCTTGTTTAGTTTATCAGCAGCTAAAGAATAAGTACCTTCCATTGTGTCTGTCCAATAGGAATTTCCTATTACTTTATCATATATATCAAGAAAAGTTCTTTTTACTGTATTTCCAAAATCTTTTATTATTTTAGTTGTTCTAGACAAGGAATTATTTGCAATTCTATAAACGCTTTCAAAACTATTACTTAAGAAATCAAATCCTTTTTGAGGTTCAATCCTTAATAAATTAAATATAGCATCACTATAAGCTTTAAATAGCTGTATTGATTTAAGTATTGATATCTGTATAAGAACAAAGAAATCACTTGCAGCAATGTTTCTTTTAACTTGGGATAGTGCGTCTGCTAAAACTGAACCTGCTTTAGATAAACGTTCAAAAGAGGTATATCTTAGCCTAATAAGCTGTCTATCAATTAATCCTAAAAATACACCTGTTTCATACAAGTATACTCTAGCAGATCTAGAAAAACGATCTGTTAAATTTCCAAAGTTATACCAACGTCTACCATACCTGTCTAAAACTTCGCCTAATCTATATAAAGCATCTCCAAATTCTTTTAAACTTTTAGCTGAAAAAATTTCTCTAAATACTCCTGCAAAACGAGTATCTGTAATTTTTCTAAATGCACCTTCAATATCTAATCCAAATCTTTTAATTAAAGCGCTTGCAAATAAAAAACCTCCTGCAACTTCTCCATAAAGAACTTGTGCAAAGTCTCTAAAGGGGGTTGTTATTCTTGGTATAGCGTCTGCAAATCTTCCAATAATTACAGTTAATATTTTAGAAACGCCTCTTGCAATAGCAATAATTCCTTGGAATTGAGATTGAAAACCTCTTGCAGAATTAACAACAGAAGCTACAATTGCTTGTCTATTTTGCTCTATAAAATTAGACAAAGCATTAATTCTAGAAGTAAAGGCTGCAGTAATACCTAGCTGCTTACTGATTTCTGCTGTTACACGACCTACTTGATCTCTTAATACAACAAACGCTTGACCAGAAGTTTGTTCAATATTTTGAAATTTCTTTTCTAAAGCATCTGCTTGGTTTACTAATGCATTAAATACAACATCAGTTGTAATTTTACCTTCTTCAGCTAATTTACGTAAAGAACCAAAAGGTACTTGTAAATCATTTGCAATAACTCTTGCAATCTCAGGGGCTTGTTCAAGAACAGAATTAAGTTCTTGGCCTCTAAGTTGGCCTGATGCTAAACCTTGACCCAATTGAAACAGGGCTGCACGAATGGATTCTGCACTACCACCAGATATAGCGGCTGCACGACCAACTGCCTCAATTGCAACATTTATTTCTGCAACACTTTTTCCTGATTCTTGAAGCGCAATACCAAAACGATTGAACGTTTCAGCTGCTGCATCGACAGGTTGGCGAGTTGCCTTTGCAATCGAAAAGATTGCGTCCATTTGTTGATTAAGCTCTTTGCCACGTCCTGTAACAAGAGCAATTCTGTTTTCTAAACTTGTAAGAGAGTCTGTTGCATTGTTTATACCTTTAGTTACTGCTGTAGCTGCAAAAGCTGAACCAATTGACAAGGCAAGAGTTTTAAAAGCACTACTTACGCCTTTTACTGTTTTATCAATATTTGCTACTGATCTCTCTAAATTAGATAAATCTTTTCTAGCTTGTCTACTATCAGACCTAACTCGAATAGTTACACCACTCATACGTGACCTCCTTAATAAAATTGCCCCCTAACGATTTCCCGATACAGGAAGCCATCAGAGGGCAATAAAATTTTAATTAGGGGTGATAATACCTATTTTTGACAGTGTTTGTTCAATGAAATATTTTGGAGCTTGTTTACTATGCCCCCTATTTAATACATCAATATATTCAACATTGTTGGCTATTTCACCGTCAATATAACCGTCAATATCTTTTTTAATTTCGCTTTTCCAACCTTTTCGAGCTTTTCCTGTATCAACAGGTGTAACAATTTTTAATGTTTCTGTAGCAAAATTAATTCTTCCTTTTAAATCATCATTAGCAAATCTCTTAACTTCTTGCTCTACTCTTTTCATTTCTTTATCAAAGTTAACAATTTCCATACTTATTTTAGTCATAATTTATGTCCATCCCCGCCTTTAGCTTTTAACATAAGCTCAAGAAATTTTCCTTGAGGTATTGCCTTATCAGGTGTTTGTTGTTTTTCTTTATTAGCTGCAAGCATTTTTAAAGTAGGAAAAATATTTTCTGCTTTTTCTTTTACACCTTGAGTTCTAAGCATTAGATAAGTTCTCTGATCTTCTCTCCAGCCAGGAGGTCTTCTTTTGAAGAATTCAACCCATTTTAACAATTCAGTATATGGCATTTCTTGTTCTATTACATAGACAGGCATATGCAAATGGTATGCTAGTTCATAAATTGATTCTTCTGAATCGGTTAGTTTCCCGCCTCTTCCCCACTAAGTCCTGAAAAAGATAGAACATTATTTGATAAATTACTTAACTCTCCTAAAGGAAATTGATCAAAATCTTCGTCAGATAACTCGTTTGCACCAACCACTGCAAGCCTAATTACATCACGCAATAAAGCGAGTTGTGATGCTTCATCTGTCTTTTTATTTGTTTTCTTTACAAGTTCTTGAACTTTAAATACTTCAGAAACGGATAGCTTACGAACTTCTACTTCGTCATCCATAAAAGAGTATTTTTTTGTAATTACTTTGCCAACTAAATGTTTCATATTTTATCCTAACTTAACTTGTCTTTTTCTGTAAATAATTCTGGATTATGCTTTTGAAAGTCATCAAGCATCTTCCTGCAAGTATGCAATACGGAAAGAGTTTCCATAATCTCTTTACCGACTTTTGAATTCTCATCGAAATCTTGAAAACGTTCAAAACTCTTACGAATACTAATGTCAACACTTCGGCGCATATGCCGAAAAGTTGTACGCATTACAAAACTTTTACTAAACGGTTTTTCTGTCATTATAATCTCTCTTATTTAAAAGAAGCCCCTAGTTAAAGAGGCTTCTAATAAAACTTTTATTTTTATGGAAGCGTAGCTGGACCAAAGAAGTCAGACTGTGTAGACAGCGTAATTGTTGCTGTGTTAGCGTCTGTCAACTGAGGGTTAACCAAGATAGCTTCGATTTTACCTTTAAAGTAAAATTCTGTGTTACCATAAGACAAAGGTGTAGTACCTGTGTCTAAGCTTGCTGCTAAAGCAGTTGCTTCGTCACACATCATAAAGCGGAATGCGCCTTGTGTACCTACTAGGTTATGAAAGTCAACCATGTCACTTGGAATATAGTTTACAGTAACTTCTAGTGAAGGTGCGTCAGCTTGACCTTGCACCTGTGATGAAGATGACTGACCATAAACAGGTACGTTAACGATGTTAGCAGGAGTACCGATTGAAGGAAACTCACGTACAGAAGGTAAGCGATCGATATCGCTAGAGTTTCCTGAAACGAAAAGACCTGCATATTCTGCTGCTGTGTCTACTGTGTCGGCAACTGTACCAGAATAAAAATCTAGGTACGAGAAAATACCTGCACCCAAAGATGTAATATGTGCCATTTATTATTCTCCGTATATTTTAAATGGAATTATGTATCGTGCGCTAAAAAGCGATTTGTTAGCTGGATCTAGCCCCTCTACATTTAAGTAAGATGTACCAAGCTCTGTGCCATTAGTTAATGTTTTTTGTTCTAAATGGTTATCAAAAATATCTGCAATTTGCATTAAACGGCCTTGGCCCTCTCCTGCTTTTACAAAAATTTTAATAATAATTAATCCTTGAATTAATTTGTTTCCACCATATTTGTAAGGTTCACTGCTGCTAGGTAAGATTGATAAACGACAAAATTCATTGTCATTACTAATTTCGCCTTGGTAATTGTCAGGATAAATAGCAATATTTTCAGAAGACCATGCGGCTAAAGAAAACACCTCTTCAATATCTGATAAAGCATTATCAAACATTTACTTCTCCTTCACAATTATTGCTTCAATGATAAAACCATTATCATCAAAGTCAACTATATTGTAAACATCATCTTCAACTGTTAACGTGTCATAAACTGAAATATCTATCCCAGATTTGATTAAAACACTTACAATAAAACCGTCTTGTGTTTTATTTTTAGTGCTTTGAATAATTACATCAACTGTTTTACTTGAAGTTGTGCTTACAGTAGTGCCAGTGCTAAAATTATAACCTGAAACTGCTTTGCTAGAAAGAGTTCCTGATTTTACTAAATCCCCTAACGCAGTAAACGCCTTATTAACTGCAGACGTTACTTTTGCGTTTAAAGACATTAGTTAGACCTCCACCATGAATTTGTAGAGCCTCTGCTTAACAAAGGTCTAATATACTTCATTACACTTGAAGGCTTTATAGAAGTACGAACAACATCATTGTTAGAATCAGTTATACTTATACTTCCAACAGAAATAGACTCAAAATTTTGAACTGTTCCTGCTAAAAGGTCTTCATTATTTAGTAAGTGTAATGCTTGTTCATATACCGCAGTTTTAACTGCAGCTGGTGTTTCGCTTTCACTAAATTTAATTTCTTGACCCATTCGATCATCATAGTAAATAGCGTTTTTACGAGGCCATGCTAGAGCTTGGGAAGAGCTAACAGCTGAACCAATCCATGAATGGTTGTCAATAATTTGTGTAGCAGTGACTAAAGCGTCTTCTTTTAGTTCATCTGAAGCATCATCCCAATTCTTTGAATCGATTCGAGTTTCAAAATAAACGTCTGCATCGTCTAATGATACAAAACTATTGGTGTTTAATTCTAGTGCCATTAGCTCCTCCTATTACTTATGAGTGTAGGATTGGCAAGATGCCTAGGTTCAATGCGTCCATCTTACGTCCATAAGATGCTGCTGCGCCTAGTGTTGTGTTAGTTGCGAAAGCAGTTGTAGAACCTGTCCAGTTGTAACCTAGTGGATGCATGATAAATCCATAACGATACCATACGTTTGTAGAACCACCGCCTGTGTAAGCAGCTGCATCACGATCAACTTCTACTGGTGTAGGAACTGATACTGGAGCAAAGCTTACTGAAGAAGGCTTAACTACAAATGTACATTTTGCTGAACGTGAATTTACGTCACCTGTTGCGTGGGATGATGATTGGTTTGCACGAGTCATTACTAGACGGAATTTACCACCAAACAATGTGTTAAATTGCAAGTTACCATCTGTAATAATTGTTTCATCAACAACGTTAGCTGCACGCATTTCTGCCATTACTTCTGGTGAAGTAACTAGATACATAAAGTCTGGCTCATAGTCTTTAAATGCCATACCTATAGCTTTGAACAAACGCTCACCACGAGCTGCGCCTGTTGCTGTTGAATCGAATAGTTTACGCTCATCAGAAGAACCTGTTGCTGCTGCACCAAATTCACCTGCTGCGTTTATGTCAACGAAGAAACCCGTTGCTGATGTATCTGCATCTGTGTCGAACGATGTGATACCGCCGTTACCAGAGCCACCTGCGTCACCCAGAGCAACTTCAGAAGCTGCAACACCTTTTAGTACTGACATTAAAGCATTACCTTCGTCATCACCACGTACTTGTGCGAAGTCACGAGCAATTTTTGCAAGACCATCTTGCTTTGAGATTACTTCTTGCATGTTAACTTGTTGAGCACCGAATGTACGTACTGTTTTAACGTAGTTTGCAATATCTGTTGAGATATCTGTGTATGTACCATCAGTTGCACTTGATAAAGATGCAACATTGATATTTGCAGCTAGTGGTTTGTACATACGGAACTGACCAACGAAAGATTCACCATCAGCAGTAATGTCGTCACGCTGACCAACGATACCTGTTGAGTTCAGCTTTTTAGCAGTTGTATATGCTTCGTCAGCATATGCTGAGATAGCCAACGCTACATTTTGAAAATCGGTATTTGTAATAGCCATTTTATTATTTCCTTATAATAGATTAATACCCGAAATTTCCAAGTTGCCCTTTAGCAGCCATATTTAAAATTTCTTCTGTTGTCATTTGTGAAATTGATTTTTGTTCAGAAGTTTGAGCTGCGGCAGCTGGAGTCGAGGTTCCACTCCCTGTATTTGCTTTTACACGGAATAGAAATTCATTATCTTCACTTTTTGAGTAAGAGTCAATAAAGTCTTGAATAGAAGAACCAGACTTATGTACCCATGCACCATTTTCGTTTTGGACAAGTTGCTCAACAATATCGCGCTGTGCTAGTTGACGACTACGCTCATTACGGAACTCTAAGTTTGCAAGTTGATTATTAACAACATTGTCACGGTTCAATTTAGTGTTTTCTTCTTCGAACACTTTTAGTTTAGCGTTAGCTTCAGCAAGCTTCATTTCAAGAGCTTCTTTAAGCTTTCCTTCTGCTTCTAGACGTTCAATCTCAGCAGCTTTTTGTGCTTGTTCAACTTCAGCTTTAGCTTTTAAAGCCTCGTCACGCTCTTTAACCATGCGGTCCATGTTTTGTTTCATTTGTTGAAGACGTTCTTGCACCGCTGCTTCAATCGGATCAACATCATCCTTTTTAGCGTCTGGTGCTTCTGGTTCAGTCTCTTGGACTGTTTCTACTGTTTCTTCTTCAATTACTGTATTTTCTTCACTCATAATTTTTCCTTTCAAGCACAGCTTGGATTATATAATTTGTGTCACAGACACATTAAAAGCACATAGGCTATTACAAATAATCTATGGGCCAATGCCGTACCAATCTTGTCCTTCGGCAATCGGAGCAAGAATGTCACGGCGTGTTATTTTATTTGGTGGATCTATAAGACCCTGTTCCTTTGCTTTACGCAAAAGCTCATTGTAAGATTTTCTAGAAAGACCCTGTTTGCGCATTTCTTTTAAAGTCTTTCTAATAGTATCGCCCTCTAGAGCATCAGCATAGATGGTTCTAAGAGCAGATTTTGCTCTACGTGCCTCTCCAATATTTGTAAAGAAAGCATCGTGAATAGTTGCAGTTTCAACGCCATTTTTACGCCCCCACAAGTGAAAGCGTCTTACAATAACAGCATCGTTGCTATGATTTCCGTTAACACCTAAACCAATACGAGCATCATTAAGAGAGCCTTTGCCTAAAAGCTTTCCGTCTTCTGCCGAGGATTCATAAATGTTAGCGATTCTTCTACCTGTCACTGGATCACGAAACTCAATGCGTTCTTGGATCTTTGGACGGTATCTCTGTGTCATAATTTTTCCGTCAAATGTTACCCATGGTATATCTACCTTTTGCGTTTCATTGACAAACACTCTAGCTACGTCTTTCCAGTAATTAATAAAGTTATCTGTTACTGGCGCACGTTCTGCTAGATTTTTAGACATAATTCTTGATATTTCAGAAAACTCTTTTGGGCCGATAATACCTTTACGAGTGTTAGTTAGTTTGCTTACAAAGTCACCAACATCAGGATGTATATCTTGCGCTTGTTTTAAAAGAGTTCTTCCTGCAGGTTCATTTTTATTAATAAGTTCTACAAGTTCTGATCTAAATGATTTTAATTCTTGTGCAGTAGTAGTTGCACCTACTCTGTCTGCAACTTTAATTTTACCATCAACTAACCTTAATGTTGAATTAAGATTGTCTTTTGTAATTGTAATAAAGCCTTTTTCGTCTAGCACTTTAGCGAATTTATTAGCCACATTAGCTGTTTTAGTTGCTGCTCCTGCACCATAAAATGAAACCATGTTTTGTGCTTTTGCAGCTTTAGCTAAATCTTCCCAAGTTAAACTTGCATCACGAAGAGCAGGTATTTTAAGGAATTCAGGATCGTTTACAGTATCCATAGCAACTAAGTCATAAAGACGATTTTTTTGAGTTGTAGCTAAAACATTAGAAGCCTGAGAAACAGCACGATCTCCTGTAGATAAACCAATAATTTGAGCACCAGAAGAACTAGCATCATTTTCAATCATTAACTTTGTTTGATAATCTTCTAAGCGCTTACCTGATTTTCTGTGACGCTCTATACGAGCATATTCAAGCGCCATTCGCCCCATTTTAGGAACTTCTGGCCCCTCTAAACCACGAATAAGCGGATGTTCTAAAAACTCTCTCATACGTCTATCACGTTGAGTTTTAGACATCATTATTTCACCTAGTTCAATAATTTTTTCACGATTGCGATTAAATATTGCTCTGCGTCCCGCTTGTGTTAAAGCTTCTGTTCCAGGTCCAATTAAAGCGCCTATTTGAATTTGTAATTCATCTAAAGCATCAGTTGACATGTTAATTGCTTTACCTGAATTTAAAAAAGGTCTAACAAGCTCACCGCCTGTAGGAGTTAAATATCCTCTATGATAAACTCGCCCTCTTGAATCCAAAAAGGCATTTGTCCTGAAGTTCCTACCTCTTTGAGCGTGGTACTTAGCTGTTGCCATAAGCCCGTAGCCTTGTTCTCCACGATTAAGTATTTCGTGTCTAAATTCGTTAATACTGTCGTAATATTGTGTCTTTCCTCTAGGATCTCTAAACCTAACAATATTATCCATGAATTCAACAAAATCATTGTCTACTCCGTATTCAACATTCATAACATGGTTTAACATTTGAGCTATTTCACGATCAATCTGTTTAGGGTCATAATCAGGAAACTTATCTCTAGATATTAAAGGTATTCCTGTATCATTACCTCTTGAATCAAAATAAGTTTTTTTACCTGCTTTAACAAACAAACGATCACGATTATTTACAGTGCCTAGTCGTCTAGCAATCGTTACTCTTCTTTCTGCTTCTTGAAGTTTAAGAAGATTTTTATCTATAACAGTTACTTCTCTAGAAATTGTGTCACCCCAACCTCCAGAAGCACGCCCTGTATCTAAATCTAAAACACCTCTTCGAGTTTTACCCCGAAATTGTATTCGAATTAAACCTTGATCTTGTAATGATTTTAATATTTGAGAACCTTCTGCATGATGGTCTTTTAAAGTATGTTTTGTAAAAGGGACAATATTTTTAAAATCATCTGAAAAACGTTTTCCAATATTAATTGCAAGACTGTCATAATCAGTAGATTGACCTGATGCTACAAGCTTTACAATATTAGTTAAAGAATCAATAGCCTTATCATCAAATAATTTTGATTTAGGTTTTTGTTTTGCATTTAAAAATTCTAAATCTAAAATACGTCTAACGTTTTCTCTACCATTTGATAATGTTTTTGTTATCCAACTATCACTAGGTTCTCTGTTAAATTTCTTTTTGTAAGCTTCATATTGTTTATAAAAGGGTATACTGCCTTCTTTAAATCGTTTAATTAAAGTTTCTCGATCAGGATAATTAAAGTACTTTTTAAAATAAACTCTAGCAGGCGCACGTCCTCTATAATAAAGTTTTTCAGCAAGTTTTTTGCCTTCTTTTGCTCTCCAATTATCAATATAACGTTGATCGGCTAATTGGTTATCAACTATATCACTAAAATTGTAATATTTACCCATAATTTGAATTTGAGGGGTATCTTTAGAAAAATAACTGACAAACATTTCTGATCGTTTACGAGCACGAGTATCTAATAACCTAGATACGTTTTGAACTGCAAATCTATTTTCTGATCTAACAACAGAAACAAAATCTTCCCAAGGACGTTTGTCTCTAGCATAACGCTCTAAAACAACACGTAAATTTTCTACAATAACTGTTTGCTGATTTAAAGAAACTTTATCGTCTAATCCTGCAACAAAAGATTCAACCCAGTCTTTTTGTTCTGAATTAAGTAATTTAGAATTTTTCATAAAATCTAAACGTTCTTGATACAAGTTAAAATCAGGATCATAAATATTATTGTTTTTAATTTCGCCTGTTAAAGGATCAGCGCTAAAATTTCTTTCGTCAAACTCATTACCTACTCTTCTACGAGAAGCTTGTTTACCTACAAGACTGGTTCCTTTATAGTCAGTTAAAGACATAGTTTTATTATAGTCAGAAGCATCATTAATAAACATTTGACGAAGATCGTCTTTATGTTTAGGATTTCTAACTAAAGAACTAGGCCGTGTTGCATCTATTCTAAAGTCTTGTTCACGTAGTTTTTGGCGAGGCTTGTATATAGCAGTTGCTTGAGCTGCTCTGTTTCTTAGGGCTTGTATACTTAAAGCTTTTCCTTTTTGAGTTACAAATTGTTCAGCTTTAAGACGACCTTGCCTAAACAAATTAGCAGCATCTTCAGAGCCAAGCATTTTAGTTTGAATATCCATGCTTTGTCTTTTTAGCCATGCACCAAAAGTTTCTCTTTTAGGTGCTTGCCCTGTTAACTGATCGTCTCTTTTTTTCTTTAAAGCTGTTTTTTTAATTTTAGAAGAATCCGTTCCAATAAGTTCTTCTTTACTTTTAAGAACAGGAATAAGAGATGAGCGACAATTCCAATGTAAGGGCGGTACAAAACGTTTATCATTTACATCATAAATTTTTCCATTATGATGAGAACAAATAGGGCTTGTACGAGAGTCAAGTATAGCTGTAAACATAAAACCCTTTATCAAATCAGAATTGTTTTCTGCAACCTTTTTTAAAGCAGCGGTCTGGGTAGAAGTTATCGCAGTACGAGTTAAGGTTTTAGCTTGTATTTCGGTAATCTTAGTTGTTTTCATTACATTTGAAATAATTTCATTTTGAGATTTACCTTCAGCTAATCCTGCTTTTACTTTGCTTTGTATGCGAACAAGCTCTCCTGAAGAAATGTTTTTAATATTTCCTTTTAAACTACGAGTACCTTTAATGTTAGGTCCAGTAATTTCTGCTAACAATTCTTTTGTTCTTGGTTTAGATACTTTATAAAAGTCTTTTGTTTCTTTATAAAGATTATCTGAATGAAAAGTTAATTGAGAAGTAGAAAATTCTTTTACACTACTAGAAGTGTGTCCAAACAATTCTGTTCCAAATCGACTAATTTCTTTAGAAACATCTGCACGGATGTTTCCACGCAAAAGATCTGATAAATTTTTACGATGACGTCTAACAATACGTCTGTTTTGCACTTGAACACCTTCTTCATAAAGGCGCACATCGGTCATATGATCTACAATACGATCATAAAGTTTGTCATTAATGCTCATCTAGTACTCCACTGAGTAGTTAGTTATTCAACAATTTCTACACTATCGTCTGGGGTAGTTGCTGCTAGCGGGTCTGTTTGAATTTCTTCAATAGCATCTTCATCGCTGTAATCAGCGGGTAGAAAGTCGTTGTACTTAGCAATGTTAATAAAAGTAGAACGAGAAATAATACCACCTTGATACCATTCTGAAACTAGTCTCATAGCACCTTCGCCGCCTACCATTGGAGCAAAGTCACTAGACATTTCAAATTCAAGATCCATAGCGGAATAATCAGTATTATATTTCCAGTTAATCATAAACGCAATTACTTCACGAAGTGTGTTAGACACTTTTGCGTTAAGTGTACCTAGTTGTGCTGTCTGAGAAGCATTACGAATTTCTAAAGCTACACCTGAAGCTGCTTGCTCTGGTGAAAGCATACGAATACCCATTTTAGCCATTTCAGAAACAGTAGCTTCAATAGCACGATCCATGTCAGATAAAGCTGCAGTAGGTGTTTCTAGCACACTAATAGTTTCATCTTTGCGTACACGTAGCCAAGAACCAAGACCTGCATTAACAATGTCTTCAAATTCTTCATCAGTCATATCTGATTGAACTACAGGAGTATAAGTTGCAGCACCATATAATAAATGGTTACGGCGAGATACTTTGTTATACAAAGAAATTTCTCTATCGATAAGAGGCATAAGCACTGGTTCAACTGGATCAAATTGTCCGTTAACAGGCCATGCAGGAATACGATTGAGTCGTTCACCAAATTTAGTTGGGTAAACAGTATCTACTTTAGCAAAGGTAGATTCATTAAGTACACCATGATATTCTTGTCGAATATCTCCGTTTAATACTTTAATTTCAGCGTTTGGATCTATTTTTTCGTAGTAGTCACAAATTAATTTTCCTGACTCATCAAGATAGTGATCACACACAGTGTCTACATAGGTAGGGTGCCACGGGTTCTGATCAGTATATTTTTTTGTGAGATAGCGTGTAACATAGCGCTTCAAAGATTTTTGACGAGTAACAGGGTGGATATCTGTTTGTACGTTGATAACGTTTTCGGCTTCAATAAGCACAGGATAAGGCTTAATATTTTCACGTTCTTCAGGAGTTAAAGCAGCATAAGCTTCTTCACTGATTTTTGGGTAATCAACATAAATCCATGCACGAGAAGTTTGCAGCTCTTCCCAAAGTGCATTATCTAAAAAGTTAAATAAAGAACTACCATCAAGAGTAAAGTTTGTTTTAATCCAAGTATAAGCATCTTCTGGAAGTTCTTCTGGAAGTTTTAAATGAGAGTCTTTGCGTAGTAAAGCACTGATAAGTACTTTACAATATTGAGCAGTAAGACCTGGAAGCTCTGCCTCTGATTTATAAAAGTCATATTGTTTTTGAGTCATACTAGGAGAAAATGGAATTAACAAATTATCATTTAATCTCGATAAGTACTCGTCATGCGCTTTAACGTTATCTTGCCCTTGTAAAACAGCACGAGATTTTTTCCACAAAGGTTTTAACGACTGATACGAATCACTAGGATCAGCAACCGACTTTTTAAGAGGCTTATTTGTTGTTGTTAATTGTGCCATAATATTACCACTTTACTTTATTAGCCCAATAAGCAGCGGACATTTTGCCTTTCTTAATATTAGCAGCGTGTCTTGCTTTCCATCCTTGGCGGCGTTTACGATAAGATTCTGATTCATTCTTTTTCTTAGGTGAACCACTTACGCCTTGAGCACCAAAGCGAATTACTTTAATTTGATCACCAGACTTAGCAACAACAACATGTGACTTAGTAGGATGACTTGGAGTTCTTTTAGGTTTATTATAACCAGATACTCCTACACGTTCTAAACGTGGATCTTTTTTCTTAGCCATAATAGACCCCTTTATTCTTAAACGTCAGGTATCAAGTAGGGGTGAGCGCACCCACCCCTTTAGAGACTTTCAGGAATATATTATATTTCCTGTCTCTTTATTCTTAAACGTCAGGTATTTAAGATAGTTCAAAATGAGGCCCATCAATAAATGGACGTCTTCCTTGCGCACGTCTTTTATCAATGTATTCATTCATAGCATCTTCCATAGTCTTTTCTTCATCAGACCAATACTCGCCAATATCTTTAATATGCCAAGCTGCACCCCAACGAAGTTTAACTTTTTGGTTGTGAGCAGCCTCTGCCATAGCATTTGCTACATCATCGTACACATTAAGTTCCCAGCATACGTTGCTACCAATATAGGCAACAAGATCAACTGCTCGTCCGTCAAGGTGTTTTGATTTCATAGTTTGTGATTTACCTGCAGCTACAAGAGCTTTTTGCTCTTCAACTGTTCGTAAACCATAAGTAACACCGAAGTCTACTTTAGTTAAAGTAATTGCTTCGTGTACTACTTGTACTAAACGGTTATCAACGCCTTTTAACTTTTTAAGGCTACGACCTGATAATTTAAATGCCATGTTATTTTCCTTTTCCGAAGAATTTGGTTGCTGAACGAATGCCAAAACTTGCGGCTACAATAACACCTACTGTGTATTGATACCACTCAGGCATTCCTTGTAAAGCAATAAACCCGTCTTCAACTATTTTTCGGCCCCATTCTCCACAGAATGATAAAATCAGAGGTATTGAAAATAGAATTGTTAGCCATTCGTCTTTCCAACTTGATTGTGACCCTTGGGCCATTAATTTTTCCCACTCAGCTTCACTTGTTGCAGCTGATTTCATAATAGTAGCTTTTGCTTCAGCTTCAACTAACTTTAAATTAGCTTGCGCAGCTTGAGCATCAACTCTACCTTTTAACCAACCTCCTGCAAGTTCAGCGAGAGGAGCTATTAGAGCTTGTAGCATTAGTTTCCTTTCCCATCCAAATACCAAAACAACCTGTCAAAGCGCCCATACAAACAGAAACCAGTCCTGCTTGAGCGTTACTAGGATCAGGCAAAGCCATAAACCAGTGTACTGCCTGATAAGTTAAAATGGTTACAGCCAGCATCATTAGCCGTGGGATGATTTTCCAATCGTCTATAATAGTTCTAGCCATTAAATATCTTTCTTAATTATTTCTTGTAAATTCTACTTTATAGTTCCAATTTGAAAATATTGAAGCTTCTTCATCATAGCAATATTGTTTCTTTCTAATTATTTCATTATTTAATACTGTTACAGAATAATAAGTATTATAAGCCCCTCTTTTTGTTGGTAAATCAAAATAATTTTCAATTAAGTCAGGATCACCACCAAAATAAACATCATAAAAATTAGGAAGAACTAACCCCTCTTGGATATTAGTTTGATAAGAAATTGCTAATAATTCTGCAAATTCTGGCATAAAGTCAAAGGTTTCGTTTTCTACAAATTTGTAGCATTTGTCAAAGTGTTTACAAGAATTTAAACAAAATTTTTTAGATCGTGTAATTAAATTTACACCATCAATAGCAAAACCTTCTGAAGGATCATCTTTTAAAAAACAAGATATTATATCTTCGCCTATAATACTGTGATAAGCAGGGGTTGAAATTAATTCAATATCACTTAAATTAATTTCTGGAAATTTTTCAGTCATAATAGAAATAACAGATTCAGGAGCAGTTTTACAAAAATAAAATTCTCTTTCAATATCATCTACGCTCATTATTTCTTGGGAATTATTTGAATATTCCATAGTGTCATTAGAAATTAAATTTAATATTTCATTAACTTTATTTTGCACTTTTTCTTCTAAATAAGGGGCAGTAATTTCAAATTCTTCTTCAAAGTTTAAATCAGATTTTCCTTTATCTCTATTTGATAAATTATAAATTTCTAAACTAACTTCTTCATTTTCTACAAAATATTTTGTATGGTTAATTAATACATTTACCTTAATTGTATTATCATTTAAATTTTCATAATTTAACACTGTATAATTAGTCATAATAACTTGCCCGTGATATTAAAAAAGTTTGATTTTGCCCTGTATTTCTAGAGCCTTGTCTATAAGGAAAATAAGTACCTGCACTAACGCCTTGAAAACCGTTTGCTGCAACTACAAGACCTACTGCTCCAAAAAATATTGCAGCGCCAACACCTCCTGTTAAAAGACCTAAAATTGCGCCAAAACCTATAAGAACAATAGCTTCAAGAAGACTAGCCTCATCATAGTCATAATCAGAAACGTGACCCCCACCTAAAATAGAGAAACTAGATGTTAAAATGTAAGGATATTCGGTCGATGTATGGTCATTTAATCTATAAGTACCTCTATAAAAAGTCCACCAAAAATCTTCTCTTGCATATTTATAAAATGTTGGAATATAACTTCCATAGCTACCGTCCCCCTCCTGATACCTAGTTTGTTCTAATACTGCGTGAGATATAGAAGGTATAAAATACATCATATCATTTTGTTGATAACTTGATAACGTTGCAGTGTGTTCAACAAAGTTATTAGGTCTAAAATCAGGATTAAAACTACTAGCGCTTCCTGCAGAGTTTCGGGGAAGAGTTCCTGAAACAGCATTACCTGCTCCTACTATTTTTAAGGGTTTTATTCTAGAATCATATGTTTTTTGATTGTCCGAATTAAAAGTAGAAATGCCGTATTTATCTCCAAAACCAATAGAATTAGAAGAATAACCTATTTTAAAAGTTATTGTTTGAGCAGGATTAACATTTGTAAATCTAATCCGTGTTATTTCTTTAAAATACTCCTCAGTATAAAATACACCATTTGTATTGTTTACGTAATTTATTTCAGTTTTATTTACACCTAAATCATCTACGCCATCTATATTTATAAGCAAATTATTTAGTGTATTACTTGCTGAAAATTCTAAATAAAGACGTCTAGGGTAATTAAGAGTGTAAGGAAGTATGGGGGTATTTGAACTTTCATCATAAAAAGAAAGACCAAAAACTGTCAATGTGTTTTCTGCTACATCTATTGAAGTACTATCTAAAATTTCACCTGAAAAATTTAGATCTTGAGGTATGCTTTCTCCTTGCTCATTTAAACCGCTTACATTATACCCCCCAAAAGCGTCATTAATATAATCTTCTTTCATTGCTTTTATAGGTAAAAAACAATAAAGAATAGGAGCAATATGTTTATAATCTTGCAATACCCAGATATCCCAATAATCTCCTGCAGCATCGTTTATAAAAGTTGTTTTTATAATA